>Ga0308171_1000281_pt1 | contig 134766 bp, 95 predicted proteins | sample PhyGR1_FD_202135 | JGI IMG/M metagenome (GOLD analysis project Ga0308171, IMG submission 202135) | Phyllosphere microbial communities from UC Gill Tract Community Farm, Albany, California, United States - DLSLSG.R1 | ecosystem: Host-associated > Plants > Phyllosphere > Unclassified | place... | reverse complement strand
CCGAACCCCGCGCACCGCCCGTCTCCAAGCGAGCGGCGGATATACGGACCCAACCCCGAGTCCACAAGCCTACAATGACGGATTCATAAAAAACCGAACGAACGCCAATCGCTCAGACCCTCCGGCCGGGTGCAATAGCATGCAGCCGCTACGGCTCTCGCTGGCCAGGTCTGGAACTGAAGTACTTCTCGAACTTGCCGGTTTCACGCTCGTAGTCGCCGCGGTCGGCGGGCGGCGCGCCCTTTACAGTGATGTTGGGCCATACCTGAGCATAGTGAGAGTTTATCCGGAGCCACTTTCCATCCGGATCGTCGACGGCGTCCGCGACGATAGCGTCCACCGGACATTCCGGCTCGCACACCCCGCAGTCGATGCAGTCGTCGGGCGAAATGACGAGGAAGTTTTCGCCTTCATAAAAGCAGTCCACTGGGCAGACTTCGACGCAGTCCATGAACTTGCATTTCACGCAGGCGTCGGTGACGAGATAGGTCAAGGCTGAAAACGCTCCGGCAGCGGCGGCCTAGAGCCAGCCGCGCTCTTCGAGAAGACGACGAACCCTATCGGCCGCCAGAGACGGCGACACCTGTTCCGTGGCGACGATCAGGTCGGGCGTGGTCGGCGGTTCATAAGGCGCCGCAACTCCGGTGAAGTCGGCGATCACACCGGCCGAGGCTCTGGCGTAAAGCCCCTTGGAATCGCGAGCGCGGCAGCTTTCCAGCGGCGCCTCCACGAAGACCTCGACGAAGCGGCCGTCGTCAAATCGCGCCCGCACCGCGTCCCGGTCGGCCCGCCGCGGCGAGATCAGGGCGCAGATGGCGATCACCCCCGCGTCGGCGAACAGCCGCGCCGCCTCCCCCGTCCGACGCACGTTCTCGGCCCGATCGGCGTCAGAGAAACCCAGGTCGCGATTAAGGCCGTGACGCAGGTTGTCGCCGTCCAGCAGCACCGTGCGGCAGCCCCGCCCGTGCAGGCTCTGTTGCAGCGCCTGAGCAACGGTCGACTTGCCCGCACCCGACAGCCCGGTCAGCCAGACCACCCCGCCGCGATGGCCGTTCAGCAGTTCATGGGCGTCGCGCGAAACGGCGGCGGGGCTGGGATGGATATGAGCCGCCTGATCCGACACGCCTGTAATCACGCCCGCGGCGACCGTGACGCCGCTAGGCCGGTCGATCAAAATGAAAGCACCGTGGGCCGGGTCGTCGCGGAAGGCGTCGACCGCGACCGGCGTCGGCACGGTCAGCCGGCCGTCGGCCACCTCATTGGGGGCCAGCGCAGGAGTCTCGCCCGACAGCGTCAGCCGGGCCGGCAAGGTTCGCGTGCCCAGCTTGACTTGATAGCGAACAGCGGGATCGAACGACCGCTCCCCCATCCATACCAGTCGCACATCCAGTCGATCCGAGGCCGCTGGCCTGTCGGTCGCGTGAGCCAGAACATCGCCGCGCGCCACGTCGACCTCCTCGGCCAGCACCAGCGTCACGGCGTCGCCGGCGCGGCAGGCTGCGACCTCGACATCACCCGCAAGGATACGCGCCAATGTCACCGCCTGACCGCTGGGGCACACCACCAGGGCGTCCCCGACCGCGACCTCGCCCGAGGTGATGGTCCCCGCATAGCCGCGGAAGTCGGCGTGCGGCCGGCTGACGTACTGGACCGACATTCTGAACGGCCTGTCGGCGCCGGTGTCAGCGACAGGGAGGTCCTCCAGCGCCTGGATCAGGCTGGGGCCATCGTACCAGGGGGTGGCGGGCGACCGCGTCGTCAGGTTGTCGCCCCGGCGTGCGCTGACCGGAATAGTCGTCACCGAGCTGAAGCCCAGACCGGCGACCAGCTCGGCATAGGCGTCGCGTATCCGCTCGAACGCCGAGGGATCGTCCGCCACCAGGTCGATCTTGTTCACCGCCAGGATGACGTGACGAATGCCGAACAGGGCGACGATCCGGCTGTGGCGCGCCGTCTGCGCCGTCATGCCCTTGACCGCATCGACCAGCACGATCGCCGCGTCGCAAGTCGAGGCGCCGGTGGCCATGTTGCGAGTGTACTGCTCATGCCCCGGCGTGTCGGCGACAATGAAGCTGCGGCGCGCCGTCGACATGTAGCGATAGGCCACATCGATGGTGATGCCCTGCTCGCGCTCGGCCTCGAGCCCGTCGAGAAGCAGGGAGTAGTCGAGGTTCGCGCCGTCCGTGCCGAAGCGTCGCGAGTCGCGTTCCAGCGTCGCCAGTTGGTCCTCCGGCACCTGCCCCGTCTCGAACAGCAGGCGGCCGATCAGAGTAGACTTGCCGTCGTCGACCGAGCCGCAGGTCAGGAAACGCAGCAGATCGCGCTGGGCCCTGCGCGTCTGGGGCGGGAAAGCCGTTACAGCGCCGTCCATCAGAAATAGCCCTCGCGCTTCTTGCGCTCCATCGAGGCGGTCTCATCAGCGTCGATCAGCCGCCCCTGACGCTCGGACTGCCGACTGGTGCGCAGTTCGCGGATGACGGCGTCGAGGCTGTCGGCGTCGGATTCCACCGCCGCACTCAGCGGATAGCAGCCCAGGGAGCGGAAGCGAACGCGGCGCAGTTCGGGCGTTTCGCCTTCCCTCAAGGGCAACCGCTCGTCGTCACGCACGATCAGGGCGCCGTCACGCACCACCACAGGGCGCAGGGCCGAGAAATACAGCGGCACGACCGGAATGCCCTCCGCCTGGGTGTATTCCCACACGTCCAGTTCGGTCCAGTTCGACAGGGGGAAGACGCGCAGGCTTTCACCCGGTCCCAGATTCGAGTTCCACAGCCGCCACAACTCTGGCCGCTGACGACGCGGGTCCCAGCTGTGATCCGCGCCCCGGAATGAGAAGATGCGCTCCTTGGCCCGCGACTTCTCTTCGTCACGACGCGCGCCGCCGATGGCGACGTCGAAACCGTGCAGGTCAAGCGCCTGTTTCAAGGCGTCGGTCTTCATCGCCTGGGTGTGGGCCGATGAGCCCGAGGAAATGGGGCTGACGCCGCGCGCCAAAGCTTCGTGGTTGGTGTGGACCAGCAGCCGCGCGCCATAGAGGCCGGTCACGTGGTCGCGATGGGTGATCATCTCGCGGAACTTCCATGTCGTATCGACATGCAGAAGCGGGAACGGCGGGGAGCCCGGATAGAAGGCCTTGGCCGCCAGGTGCAGCAGGGCGCCCGAATCCTTGCCTATCGAATACATCATGACCGGGTTGCGCGCGGTCGCCGCGACCTCGCGCAGGATCTCGATCGCCTCGGCCTCAAGCTGGCGCAGATGCGGTGGCAGGAGGCGACGCGCCGTGGCGTCTCTCTGCTTTTCGACGGTCGCCTGCATAGGCTGCGGTCCTCACTGATCGTCGGGAAACGAAGGATGGTTGAAGCGTGGAGGGCCGGTCCGCGTCGAACGATATGATCTCGCGCCGGCCGATAGAAAAACTGCGCGGTCAGCCGACGAAGGCGCGTTCCAGCACATAGTCGCCGGGATCGGCGTTTGAGCCTTCACTCAGCCCATGGCTTTCCAGCAGGGCCGCCGCCTCGCGGATCATGGCCGTCGAGCCGCACAGCATGACGCGGTCCAACGCCGGATCGAACCGACCTTCGAGACCCAGATCCTCGAAGAAGGCGCCATTGGTGATGCGGTCGGTGATCCGGCCCGGGCGCTCAAACGCCTCGCGCGTCACCGTCGGATAGTAGGTCAGCCGCCCCTGCGCGATCTCGCCCACCAGCGGGTCCTCGAACAGCTCCGTCTGCAGGAAGTCGCGATAGGCCAGGTCCGCGATCTGACGCACCGTATGCGTCACCACGACCTGCTCGAACCGCTCATAGGTCTCGGGATCGCGCGCCACGCTCAGCCACGGCGCCAACCCGGTGCCGGTGCCAATCAGGAACAGCCGACGCCCTGGCTTCAACGCGTCCAGCACCAGGGTTCCGGTCGGTTTCCTGCCCAGCAGCACCTCGTCGCCCGGTCGGATGTCGACCAGACGCGAGGTCAGCGGCCCGTCCTCGACCCGGATGGAGAAGAACTCCAGCTCGTCCGACCACGACGGACTGGCGATGGAATAGGCCCGCAGCGTCGGCTTTCCCGCTCCGTCCAGAGACGGCAGGCCGATCATGACGAACTCGCCCGAGCGGAAACGAAAATCCTCAGGCCTGTCGATGGCGAAGCTGAACAGATGATCGGTCCAGCGCCGAACCCAGCGCACCCGCTGCGGGCTCCAGGGCGCGGGCGCCGCGACACGGGCACGTTCCAGAACTGCGACTTCGCTCACGACCGACCTCCTGTTTGAAGGCTTTGTCATAGGGCGGGCGGCGTCCGCCGATGAAACGATCAATCCTGTTCTGAGCGTGCAGAAAATCTGCGAGCGGTTTTAAAGCTGGTCCAGATTGTTGTCGTAGTCGATCGCCTGCTTCTTCAGCCAGGCCACGAAGGCCCTGGTTCCGGGCGACACGGGACGGTCCCTCGGCAGGACGACGAAATAGGCGAAGCCCAGCACCTGACTGCCGTCCGGGAAGGGCGCGACCAGACGCCCGGTGGCGAGGTCCGCCTGGGCCAGTGTCCGCTTGGCCAGGGCGACGCCCCGTCCCGCCGCCGCCGCCTCGATCAGCAGGCTGGACTGGTCGAAACGCGAGCCGCGTCTGGCGTCGGCGTGGCTCGCGTGCCGCGCCTTCAGCCACATGGCCCAGTCAGGCCGCGAGGCGTCGCCGTCCTCCGACATGTCATGAAGCAAGGTATGCCGGGTCAGATCCTCGGCGGTGCGGATCGGATGCGGGGCTTCCATCAGGGCGGGCGAGCAGACCGGAATGACCGTCTCGGTCAGCAGGCGCTCGACGATGTGGCCGGGATATTCGCCCGGGCCATAGCGGATGGCCAGATCGACCTTGCCCTTGCCCACCGTCACCGGCTCCATGTCCGCCGAAATCCACACCTCGATGTCCGGGTGGGCCGCATGGAAATCGTCCATGCGCGGCATCAGCCATTTGGAGGCGAACGACGGCGCCACGCTGATCGCCACCGTCCGGTTCAACGGCGGTTCGCGCAGGATGGCCGAGGCGTCCATCAGTCGCTCGAACCCTTCGCGCAGCAGCGGCGTCGCCGCCCGCCCCAGTTCCGTCAGTTGCAGCCCCCGCGCTTCGCGTGTGAACAGCGGCCCGCCGATGATCTCCTCCAGCAGGCGAATTTGCTGACTGACAGCCCCCGGCGTCACCGACAGCTCGTCCGCTGTCCGCGAGAAGTTGAGGTGCCGCGACGCGCTCTCGAAAGCACGCAGGGCGTTGAGGGGCAAAAGCGGTCGAACCATGCGCTTGCAGAAAACCTATCAGGGCGTCGGAGACAATCTGGTTTGTGGAAGGATCGTGCACGACGGATGCTGAATGTCGAGCCGCCACGCAAACATGAGGGCGGAAGACAGCAGATCATGGAACAAGGCCGATGCGCGTCTTTCTGGCATCCATCCCCCTGGAAGGGGCGAAAGTCGTCGTCGTCGGGGCGGGCGAACCGGCGCTGGCGAAGCTGCGCCTGTTCCTGAGCAGCCCGGCTGAACTGGTCTGGTTCACCCCGGACGGCCTGCCCGCCGCGCTGGAAACGCCGCCCGCCGCGCCGACGCCGAACGCCCGCGTTCCCGAGCCCGGCGACCTGAACGGGGCTCGACTTGTCTTCATCGCCTTGAGCGATATCGCCCTGGCTCGCAGCATCGCTGAGGTCGCCCGCAAGGCCGGCGCACAGGTCAACCTCGTCGATCAGCCCGGCTTCAGCGACTTCCACACCCCCGCCCTGATCGACCGCGACGACGTCGTCGTGGGCGTGGCCACCGGCGGGAACGCCCCCATCCTCGCCCGCGATCTGCGCTCGCGTATCGAAGCCGTCCTGCCGCAGGGGGTGGCCTCGGTCGCCAAACTCGCCGGCGAACTGCGCGGGGCGGTCAAGGAGTCGATCCCCGACTTCCTCGCCCGCCGCCGTTTCTGGGAGAAGGCCTTCCGCAGTCCCGCCGCAGACCTGGCCGCCGACGGCCGCATGGCCGAGGCCCGCCGCGAGATGGTCCGGCTGCTGAACGTCGCCGCCGCGCCCCGTGATGAGGTCGCTCAAGGCATCGTCCACATCGTCGGCGCCGGACCGGGCGATCCCGAGTTGCTGACCCTCAAGGCCCTGCGCGCGCTTCAGGACGCCGACGTCATCATCCACGACAAGCTGGTCTCAACCGAGGTGCTGGATCGCGCCCGCCGCGACGCTCGGCGCATCTACGTCGGCAAGGCGCGCGGCGACCATTCGGTGCCGCAGGACCAGATCGAACAGCTGATGATCGAGGAAGCTCGCGCCGGCCACCGCGTCGTGCGCCTGAAAGGCGGCGACCCCTTCGTCTTCGGTCGCGGCGGCGAGGAGCTGGAGGCCGTGCGCGCCGCCGGGATCGAGGCCATCGTCGTACCCGGCATCACCGCCGCCCTCGCCTGCGCCGCCTCCGTGGGTCTGCCCCTGACCCACCGCGATCACGCCCAGGCCGTGACCTTCGTCACCGGCCAGCCCAGGCCGGGCGGGCAGGCCGCAGACTGGGTTCGGCTGGCGGCGCCGAACCACACCTTGGCCGTCTACATGGGCGCCGGCCAAGCCGCCGAGATCACGTCGAACCTGATCGCCGCCGGTCGCGCCGGCGCCACCCCCGTCGCCGTGGTCGAGAACGGCAGCCGCCCGGATCAGCGCACGCTCAAAGGACGGCTCGACGATCTGGCCGCCCTGGTCGCACGCATGGATCTGACCGGCCCCGCCCTGCTGTTCATCGGCGAAACCGCCGCCCTGGCCGTCGCCAGCGATGAGCGCGCCCTGATCGAGGCCGCCGCATGAAGCTGCTGACCGCCAACCGCCTGAACGACGGCCGCGTCATCTATCTGGGCGAGGCCGACGCCGTGGTCGAGGCCATCGACGCCGCCCGTCCGCTGGACGCCGACACAGCCGAGGCCGCCCTGGCTCAGGCCCAGTCGCGCCCGGCCGTCTTCGTCAATCCCTATCTGATCGAGGTCGAGGGAGGCGCACCCTCGGGCCGTGACCGGCTGAAAGAGCGGATACGCTCGGTCGGCCCCACCGTCGGCCACAGCCTCGACTTCGCCGCTCGAAACGAGACCGCCTGATGTACCGCTATGACGAGTTCGACGCCGCCCTGGTCCGCGAGCGCATCGCGGAATTCAGCGATCAGGTCGATCGCCGCAGCAGCGGTGCGTTGAGCGAGGACGAGTTCAAGCCGCTGCGGCTGATGAACGGCGTCTATCTGCAACTGCACGCCTATATGCTGCGCGTCGCCGTCCCCTATGGCGTGATGAGCAGCCGCCAGATGCGCAAACTGGCCCACGTCGCCCGCACCTACGACAAGGGCTATGGCCACTTCACCACTCGCACCAATATCCAGTTCAACTGGCCCGCGCTGCAGGTCCTGCCCGCCATCCTGACCGATCTGGCCGAAGTCGAGATGCACGCCATTCAGACCTCGGGCAACTGCATCCGCAACGTCACGACCGACGTCTTCGCCGGCGTCGCCGCCGACGAGATCGAGGACCCGCGCCCCTGGTGCGAGATCCTGCGTCAGTGGTCGACCATCCACCCCGAGTTCTCCTTCCTGCCGCGCAAGTTCAAGATCGCGGTCATAGGCGCGGCCAAGGACCGGGCGGCGATCCGCACCCACGATGTCGGCTTGCAGATCGTGCGCGGCGAGGACGGCCAGACGGCGTTCCGCGTCTTCGTCGGCGGCGGTCAGGGGCGCCTGCCCCACATCGCGCAGGAGATCGCCCCGGCGGTGCCGGGTCAGTCCCTGCTCGCCTACCTGACCGCCATCCTGCGCGCCTACAACCTGCTGGGACGGCGGGACAACATCCACAAGGCGCGGATCAAGATTCTGGTCGCGGCCATCGGCATCGACGCCTTTCGCGACGAGGTCGAGCGCCAGTTCGCCGTCCTGCGTCAGGAAGACCTGCGCATCCCCGACGAGGAACTGGCCCGCATCCAGGCCTATTTCACGCCGCCGCCGTTCGAGCCGCTTCCCGCGACCAGCCCGTCCTATGACGCCGCCCGCCGCCTGAACCCCGAGTTCGCCCGCTTCACCCGCTCGAACCTGCGCGCTCACAAGCAGACCGGATATGGCGCCGTCATTATCTCGCTGAAGCCGATCGATGGCGTTCCCGGCGACATCACGGCGGATCAGATGGAGGTCGTCGCCGACCTGGCCGCACGCTTCTCGTTCGACGAGGTTAGGGCCTCCTACGAACAGAATCTGGTCCTGCCCCACGTCCGGCTAGAGGACGCCCACGCGGTCTGGAGCCGACTGCGCGACGCCGGCCTGGCCACGGCCAACGCCGACCTGGCCACCGACATCATCGCCTGCCCCGGCCTCGACTATTGCAGCCTGGCCAACGCCCGCTCCATCCCGGTGGCCCAGGCCCTGTCGCGCCAGCTGGCCGACGCCGCCCTGCTGGAAAAACTCGGCCCGGTGCGTATCAACATCAGCGGTTGCATCAACGCCTGCGGCCACCACCATGTCGGCCACATCGGCGTCCTCGGCGTCGATCGGAAGGGCGAGGAGTATTATCAGATCACCGTCGGCGGCTCGCCCGATGAACAGGCGGCGCTAGGCGAGATCGTGGGCCGCAGCCTGCCCGCCGAGGAGGTCGCCCCAGCCATCGCCAGAGCGCTCGACCGCTATCTGGAGATCCGCAACGACGGCGAGCTGTTCATCGACACGGTCCGCCGCCTCGGGGCCGATCCCTTCCGCACCGCCATCTATGAGCTGACCTATGCAGCTGCTTGAGCAAGTCCAGGACGGCGTCCGCCTGAGCGTTTCGACGCCAGAGGAAGACATCCGCGCGGCGGCCGCCGCCAATGACAGCCTGATCCTGGAGTTCGAGGCTTTCCGCGACGGGCGCGGCTTCTCCCTGGCCGCCGTCCTGCGCGGCCAAGGCTATCGCGGCCGCCTGATCGCGGCGGGCAAGGTCCTGCCCGATCAGGCCCGGCACCTGCGCCGATGCGGCTTCGATGCGGTGGAACTGGCGCCCGGCGCGGACGCCGCGCCCTGGCGGCGCATGGATCAGGTCTTCAGCGCGGCCTATCAGCCCGCGTCCGGCGACGACCGACTGGTCTGGCGGCAACGCCATGCCGCCCCCCAAGACGCCACCGCCTTGGCCGCCCGCCTCAACGCCCAATGGGGCCAGGCCGACGCCGAAGTCCTGCTGCGCGCGGTTCTGGACCCGGCCTTGGGCCGCAAGGCCGCCGCCATCTCCTCCTTCGGGGCCGAGTCCGCCGTCCTGCTGCACCTGATCTCGCGCGTTCAGCCCGACCTGCCGGTGGTCTTTCTCGAGACCGGCCAGCACTTTTTCCAGACACTGGCCTATCGCCGCGAGCTGACGGACCGCCTGGGTCTGACCGACGTGCGCGACATCAAGCCCGACGCCGCCGCCTTGTCCAAGGCGGACCCGCGCGGCGACCTGTGGCGCAGCGCGCCCGACGCCTGCTGCGCCGTCCGCAAGGTCCAGCCGCTCTCTCAAGCGCTGGCCGGTTTCGACACCCGCATCACCGGCCGCAAACGCTATCAGAACAGCCACCGCGCCGCGCTCGAACCGTTCGAGGCCGCCGACGGCGTCCTGACCGTCAACCCGCTCGCAGCCTGGTCAGCCGATCAGATCGAGGAGTGGCTGCGCGACCACCAACTGCCGCGCCATCCGCTGGTCGAGCAAGGCTACCCCTCCATCGGCTGCTGGCCCTGCACCCGCGCTGTCGCCGCCGACGAAGACGCTCGCGACGGGCGCTGGGCCGGGCAGGAGAAGACCGAGTGCGGCATCCACGGACGAACCCTGGCTCCGGCCTGTTGACGCAGGCCGCCCGCCGCCTCGCTCGATCCCATCACGCGACCTGATCCAGAGACATCCCTTGTCCATCGCCAGCATCATCAACCTCATCGGCGACACGCCGCTCATTCGCCTGAACCGCCTGTCGGACGCGACCGGCTGCGAAATCCTGGGCAAGGCGGAGTTTCTCAACCCCGGCCAGTCCATCAAGGACCGCGCCGCCCTGTCCATCGTGCAGAAGGCCAGGGCCTCGGGCGCGCTGCGGCCTGGCGGCGTCATCGTCGAGGGGACGGCGGGCAACACCGGCATCGGCCTGGCCCTGGTCGGCGCCGCGCTCGGCCACCGCGTGGTCATCGTCATGCCGCGCACCCAGTCCGAAGAGAAGAAGCTGGCCATCCGGGCGCTGGGCGCGCGCCTGATCGAGGTCGACGCAGCCCCCTTCTCCAGCCCCAACCACTTCGTCCACTACTCTGAGGAGGTGGCGCGCAAGCTGAACGCGACCGAGCCCCACGGCGCCTTCTGGGCCAATCAGTTCGACAACATCGCCAACCGCGCCGCCCACTATGAGGGCACCGCCGCCGAAATCTGGGAGCAGACCGGCGGGCGGATCGACGCCTTCGTCAGCGCCGTCGGCAGCGGCGGCACCCTGGCCGGCGTCGGCGCCTTCCTGCGTGAACGCAACCCGGCGGTGAAGATCGCCCTGGCCGACCCGGCGGGCGCCTCGCTCTACAACTGGTTCACCCAGGGCCAGATGACCGGCGAAGGCAGTTCGATCACCGAGGGCATCGGCGTGGCCCGGATCACCGGCAACCTCGAAGGGTTTGCGCCAGACTGCTCCTACCGCATCGAAGACGCTGAATTCCTGCCCATTCTGTTCGATCTGGTGACGCACGAGGGCCTGTCGCTGGGCGGGTCCTCCGGCGTCAATCTGGCCGGCGCCGTGCGGCTGGCGCGCGATATCGGCCCGGGCAAGACCATCGTCACCGTCCTGTGCGACCCCGGCACGCGCTACGCCTCGCGTCTGTTCAACCCGGCCTTCCTGCGCAGCAAGGGCCTGCCGACCCCGCAATGGGTCACCGAGGACGTCAGGGAGTTGGCGTGATGCTTCTTGGATTTGCAGCCGATCGGCGCAGACTGCTGCTCGGCGCCGGCGCGCTGGCCCTCAGCGGATGCGCCCAAACCAAGGGGACGCAGGCCGCCCTGCTCAACGTTTCCTACGATCCGACGCGCGAGTTCTATCGCGTCTATAACGAGGCCTTCCTGACCCGCTGGCGCGACGACGGCGGCGCTCCTTTCGAAGTCGAGCAATCGCACGGCGGATCGGGAAAACAGGCTCGCGCCGTCATCGACGGCCTGCCCGGCGACGTCGTCACCCTGGCCCTGGCGTCGGACATCGACGAGATCGCCGCGCGCGGCCTGATCGCCGCCGACTGGCAGACGCGCCTGCCCAACAACGCCTCGCCCTACACCTCGACCATCGTCTTTCTGGTGCGCAAGGGGAACCCCAAGGCCATTCACGACTGGCCCGATCTGCTCAAACCCGGCGTCGAAGTCATCACCCCCAATCCCAAGACCTCCGGCGGCGCGCGCTGGAACTATCTGGCCGCCTGGGCCGACGTCCTGCGTCGTCCGGGCGGGACGGAGCAATCGGCGCAAACCTTCGTCACCGAACTGTTCCGCCGCGTGCCGGTGCTCGACACGGGTGCGCGTGGATCGACCACCACCTTCGTTCAGCGCGGCATCGGTGACGTCCTGCTGACGTGGGAGAACGAAGCCTTCCTCGCCGCCAAAGAATTAGGCCCGGACAAGGTCGATATCATCACCCCGCCCTTCTCCATCCTGGCCGAGCCGCCGGTGGCCGTTGTCGACCGCGTCGTGGACCGCAAGGGCACGCGCGACCGCGCCCAAGCCTACCTCACCCAGCTCTACGACGCGCCGGCTCAGGTTCTGGCCGCCGAGCACTTCTATCGTCCACGCGACCCGGGAGTCGCCGCCCGTTTTGCCGACCGCTTCTCGCACCTGACCCTGGCCGACATTTCCGACTTTGGCGGCTGGAGCGCCGCCCAGAAGCGCCACTTCGCCGACGGCGGCGTCTTCGACCAGATCTATCAGCCCGGCCGACGACCATGACCCGACAGGCCGTCCGACCTGTCTGGAAGGCCCCCAGCCCCCTGCCTGGGTTCTCCCTCTCACTGGGATTCACGATCGCCTATCTGTCGCTCTTCGTCCTCATCCCCCTGACCGCGCTGGCCATTCGGCCTTGGGAGAACGGCTTCGACAGCGTCATCGCCACCGTCGCCTCGCCCCGCGCCCAGGCGGCCCTGAGGCTCAGCTTCGTCGCCGCCGCCGTCGCCGCCGTCGTCAATGCGGTGATGGGCGGGCTGCTGGCCTGGGTGCTGACCCGCTACGACTTTCCCGGCAAGCGACTGGCCGACGCGGTGATCGACCTGCCCTTCGCCCTGCCGACCGCCGTGGCCGGCATCGCCCTGACCGCCCTCTACGCCCAGAACGGTCCCATCGGCGGCCTGCTGGCGCCGCTGGGCGTCAAGATCGCCTACACCCCCGTCGGCGTGGTCGTGGCCATGATCTTCGTCGGCCTGCCCTTCGTCGTCCGTTCCATCCAGCCCGTGCTTCAGGACCTGGATCGGGAGGTCGAGGCCGCGGCCGAGACCCTGGGCGCCACCCCGCTCCAGCGCGCGACGCGGATCATCCTGCCCGCCGTCCTGCCGGCCCTGCTGTCGGGCGTCGGCCTCGCCTTCGCACGCGGGGTCGGAGAATACGGCTCGGTCATCTTCATCGCCGGCAATATGCCGCTGCGGTCCGAGATCGCGCCCCTGCTCATCGTCACCCAGCTGGAGCAGTTCGACTATGCCGGGGCCGCGACCATCGGCATGGCCATGCTGATCCTGTCCTTCCTCATCCTGCTTGGCTTCAACGGCCTGCAAGGCCTGATCGCGAGGCGGGGCGCATGACGGCCGAAACCCTGCGGCTCTTCGCGGCTCGCCCCCGCAACCGCAGCCTCGGTCGCGGCCTGCTCATCGGTCTGGCCCTGCTGTGGCTGACGGTCATCGTGCTCGCCCCGCTCGGCGTCATCCTGGCCGAGGCCCTGCGCAAGGGCGGGGGCGCCGCCGTCGCCAGCCTGTCCCAGCCTGACGTCTGGGCCGCCGCGCGCCTGACCCTGGTGACCACGGCCATCGCCACCCCGCTCAACGCCGCCTTCGGCCTGGCCGCCGCCTGGTGCGTCACCCGGTTCGACTTCATCGGCAAGACCCTGCTGATGGCGTTGATCGACCTGCCGCTGTCGGTATCGCCAGTCATTTCGGGCCTGGTCTGGGTTCTGCTGTTCGGCGCATCGGGCTGGTTCGCGCCCTGGCTGAACGCCGCCGGCCTCCAGATCATGTTCACCCCGGTCGCCATCATCCTTGCGACGATCCTTGTGACCCTGCCCTATGTCGCGCGCGAACTGATCCCCCTGATGCAGCAGCAAGGTTCGGACGAGGAACTGGCCGCCTTGACGCTCGGCGCCCGCCCCTCAGCCATCTTCCTCTTCATCACCCTGCCGAACGTGCGCTGGGCCCTGCTTTACGGCGTGCTGCTGGCCAATGCGCGGGCCATGGGCGAGTTCGGGGCCGTCTCGGTCGTGTCCGGCCACATTCGCGGCCTGACCAACACCCTGCCGCTGCACGTCGAGATTCTTTACAACGAGTATGACTTCGTCGGCGCCTTCGCGACCGCCGCCCTGCTGGCGGTTCTGGCGCTCGTGACCCTGATCCTGAAGTCCTTCCTCGAGCATCGCCATGCCGACGACCTCGCCGCAGGGGGGCGGCGCTGACATGACCCTCGATATCCAGTCCATCACCCGCGCCTATGACGGCCTGCCCGCGCTTGACGACGTCAGCCTGACCGTCCGTGACGGCGAGTTCCTGGCCCTGCTCGGTCCCTCCGGTTCCGGCAAGACCACCCTGTTGCGCATCATGGCCGGGCTGGATCGTCCGTCCGCCGGACAGGTGCGGTTCAACGGCGAGGACTTCCTGGCCCTCAGCCCGCGCGAGCGCCGGGTCGGCATGGTGTTCCAGAGCTACGCCCTGTTCCGCCACATGACCGTCGCCGACAACATCGCCTTCGGCCTGAAGGTGCGCCCGCGCGGATCACGCCCCGGTCGCGCCGAGATCGCGGAGCGGGTTCAGGACCTGCTCGGTCTGATCCAGCTAGAGGGCTACGGCGCCCGCTACCCCAGCCAGTTGTCCGGCGGCCAGCGTCAGCGCGTCGCCCTGGCCCGCGCCCTGGCCATCGAACCGCGCCTTCTATTGCTGGACGAGCCCTTCGGCGCCCTGGACGCCCGCGTCCGCCGCGACCTGCGCCGCTGGCTGCGTCAGGTCCATGAGCAGACCGGCGTGACGACCGTCCTCGTCACCCACGACCAGGAAGAGGCCCTGGAACTGGCCGACCGCGTCGCCATCCTGCGCCAGGGCAAGATCGAGCAGGTGGACACGCCGCAAGCCCTCTACGACCGCCCCGCCTCGGCCTTCGTCCACGACTTCCTCGGCGAAGGCCTGCAGCTTCAGGCCACGGTGGCGCGCGGCGAGGTCGTGTCGAACGACTGGCGCGCGCCCTCCGACGCCCCCGCTGGCGACGCCTTGCTTTGCATCCGCCCCGAAGACCTGGAGGCCAGCGACATCGGTCTGATCGGCGTCGTCATGTCCACCTTGCGGCGCGGCGACCGCGCTCGCGTCGCGGTGTCCCTGCATGGAAGACGGCTGGAACTGGACCGCGCTATCGGCGACCCGCTGACGATGCTGGCGGCGGGCGAGCCGGTTCGGCTGCATCCCCGCCGCTTTCATGTCCTGGCGAAAAGCGCATGAGCGGGCGGAGCGTCGCCGTGATCGGCGCCGGCTTCAGCGGCCTGCTGACCACGCTCAATATCCTGCGCATGTCGCCCGATGTGTCGGTGCAGTTGATCGAGCGACGCGGCGTCTTCGGCCTCGGTCCGGCCTACGCCACCGGGAACCCCAAGCACCTGCTCAACGTCCGCCTGTCAAACATGAGCGCCTTCCCGGACCGGCCGAACCATCTGGCCGACTGGATGGCGGTCCAGCCCGCATGGTTCGCCCGCGACGACTTCATCACGCGCGGCGACTACGGCCGCTATCTGGCCCATCTGCTCGACGAGGCACCTCGCCCCGATCAGGACGGCGAGCGCCTGACCCTGATACGGGGCGCCGCCAGCGCCATCCGCCCGCAAGGCGAGGGGTGGAGAATCATCCTGGACGACCGCAACTCGACTTTCGCCGACGCCGTGGTCCTGGCCCAGGGCAACCTGACTCCGTCGGCCCCGACCGGCCTCTCTCCCGCCCTGACTGGATCAGGCCGTTATCTCAGCGATCCGTGGAGCGCGCTGGACGCCCTGCCGGTCGACGCCGACGATATCCTGTTGATCGGCGCGGGCCTGACCATGGTAGACGCCGCAATCGCCCTTCGTCGTCCCGGTCGCCGTTTCACCGCCATTTCCCGCCACGGGCTTCTGCCGCGCAGCCACAGCTCGACGACCATGCCGCCGCGCCGACGCAACTATGTCGGCAGCCCCGCCGAGGTGTTCGGCCAAGCAAGGTTCGCCGCTCGCGAAAACGATTGGCGCGCCGTCATCGACGACGTACGCCACTCCGCCCGCGATCTTTGGTCGTCATGGTCCCTGCCGCAACGCAGCCGATTCCTGCGCCATCTGCGGGCGCTGTGGGACAATCACCGCCACCGCCTCGCGCCCGGCGTCGCACGCGAAGTGACGGCCATGCTGGCTTCCGAGGAACTGGAGGTCGTCGCTGCCCGCATCGATTCAGCGTCTCTTCTGGGAGACGAGGTGAATACCATCTTGAAAGGACGAGGCGATCGGCAACCCTACAGCCGTCGCTTCGATGCCGTCATCAACTGTTCCGGGCCGAGCGGCGACGTCGTCCTCAGCCCCGAGCCTCTCCTGCAAGACCTGCTGAAACAAGGGCTCGCCGCGCCGGCCGCCCTTGCGCTTGGCTTGGCCGTCGATCCAAGGGGTCGACTGATCGACGGTCGGCTGCAGCCCCACGATCGTCTTTTCGCCATTGGTCCGCTGACCCGCAGTCTGTTTTGGGAAGTCACCGCCGTCCCCGACCTGCGCGAACACGCGGTGACGGTGGCCGGCAACGTCGTGAACGCCCTGCAGCCGGCCAGACAAGAGCCTTCGTTCGCCGACCGGTCCATGGCTCTCGAAATCATATGAAGACGTGCGGAAACGCCCGGACACCGGGGCCGCGACCTTGTTCGGCGGCGTCAGTCCGGCACGCCTAGCTTGGTCGCCTCATGAGCAGTCGACCCCTCCATAATATTTGCGGTTGATTCTGATAATCGTTCGCAGTAATTGCGCAGCCCTCTCCAACCGGGGCCGTAACCATGCGCTCGATTCTGATGTTCTCCGCCGGCCTGACCGCCCTTTCAGCCGCCGCCTTCCCCGCCTTCGCCGACGAAGTCGTCGATCTCCAGAAGGCCGTGCCGGTCGCGCCTGTGACAGTGGTCGGAACGCGCACCCAGCGCCGCGTGGACGATGTCCCGGCCAGCGTCAGCGTCATCACTGCCGAGACGATCGAGAACATCCTGGCCACTGACATCAAGGACCTGATCCGTTTCGAACCGGGCGTCAGCGTCCCCACCAGCCCCGCCCGCTTCTCCGCCGCCCTGTCAGGCGCCGGCCGAGACGGCAACTCGGGCTTCACCATCCGCGGCATGGGCGGCAACCGGGTGCTGATCATTCAGGACGGCGTGCGCGTGCCCGATGGCTTCGCTTTCGGCGCCCAGGCTGTCGGTCGCGGCGGCTACAATGACCTGGACCTGGTCAAGTCGGTCGAGATCCTGCGCGGTCCGGCTTCGGCCCTCTATGGCTCGGACGGCATCGCCGGCGCGGTCAGCTTCACATCCAAGGATCCGTCCGACTTTCTCTCCAGCAGCGAAAGCTTTGGAGCGCGTGGCCGCGTCGGCTACAATTCGTCGGAAGACGGTTGGACCGAAGGTCTGGCTCTGGCGGGCCGCACCGGCTCGCTGTCCGGTCTGCTGGCCTATACCCGCCGCGACGCTCATGAGACCGAGAACATGGCCGAGGTCGGCGGCACGGGCGCGGCCCGCACCCAGCCGAACCCGCAAGAGTTCGCCTCCAACGCCGTCCTGGCCAAACTCGTCTGGGACGCCAATAGCCATCATACCGTCCGCCTGACCTATGACCATTTCGATCAGGAGATGGAGGGCGAGGCGCTCAGCAGTTACTCCGCCACCGTCATCGGCCTGGCCGCGCAGGACGAGACCCGGCGTGATCGTGTCAGCCTCGACTGGCGTTTTGACGACGTTCTTGGTCTGGATGACGGGTCGGCATCCGCCTACTGGCAGGACGCCACGACACGACAGTTCACCTACGAAGACCGCACGCCGGCGGCGGATCGCACCCGCGACGTCACCTTCGACAACACGGTCTGGGGCATGGCGGCGCAAGGCTCCAGGACCTTCCGCGGGGAAGGCGTGCAGCACCGCATCACCGTCGGCGGAGATTGGTCGCGCACGACGCAGGAAGGCATCCGCGACGGCACAGTTCCGCCGGTCGGCGAGCCCTTCCCCGCCCGTCCCTTCCCCAGGACCGAATATGACCTGGCCGGTCTGTTCATCCAGGACGAGATCGAACTGCTGGGCGGTCGCCTCAGCATCATCCCGGCCCTGCGCTACGACTGGTACGAGTTGAAGCCCAAGGCGGACGCCCTGTTCCCCACGCCTTCAGAGGGCCAGAGCGACAGCCACCTGTCGCCCAAGATCGGCGCCATCTACTGGGTCGACGACCACTTCAGCGTCTTCGCCAACTACGCCCAGGGCTTCAAGGCGCCCTCGCCCATGCAGGTGAACAACTTCTTCGCCAACCCGGTCTTTGGCTATGAGTCCATTCCCAACCCGGACCTGACGCCCGAAACCAGCGAGAGCGTCGAAGCCGGCTTGCGTTTCCGCAACCTGGATGCGTTCGGCGGAAACCTGTCGCTCTCCACCACGGCCTTCCATACCAACTACGACGACTTCATCAGCCAGATCGTGGTGCGTGGAACGGGCGTGCCCGGCGTCGACCCGCTGATCTATCAGTACGTCAACCTGACCGAGGTGAAGATCTGGGGCCTGGAAGCGCGCGGCGACATCCATTGGGACAACGGCGTCTCGCTCAACGTCGCGGCCTCGTTCGCCGACGGCGATCAGGAAACAAACGGCGTCGAGGGCAAGCTGACCAGTGTTGACCCGGTCAAGGTCGTCGGCGGCCTGAACTACGCCGCGCCCTCGGGCGCCTGGGGCAGTTCGGCGACCGTCACCTGGTCTGACAACAAGACCCGTGCGGGCTGCGGCGGGGGCGCCTGCTGGCCGGGCGAAGAGTTCGCCATCCTGGACCTGACCGCCTTCTGGAACGTGACGGAGAAGGCCACCTTGCGCGCGGGCGTTTTCAACGTCCTGGACGAAAAATACGCCTGGTGGAGCGACGTGCGTGGCCTGTCGCGCACCAGCACCACTCTGGACGCCCTCACCCAGCCGGGCCGCAACTTCGGCGTTTCCGTCAACTTGCGCTACTGAGGCCCGCGGCTAAGATGCAAACGACTCTCATTATGGATAAGCCCATGCGCGCTCTATTGATCGCCGCCGCCCTGCTGGCCGGAGCCACGCCCGCAACAACCGCACTGGCCCAGACCGCCGCGCTGACCGCAAGCCCGCCGGCGTCGCCCGTCGGTCGTTTCGAACAGGATCGCCAGTCGATTCTGGCCCAGGCCGGCCAGTACCGCGTCCACTTCGACATGCGCGAGAACGTCAGCTTCCATGCCGACTACGATCCGATGGAGGGCAAGCTGTCAGGCGGCAGCGAGATCGTTCGCGTCGTCTACGACAAGGGCGACCGCATCAGCCTGCAGCACATCCTGGTCATGGAGCACGAGGGCAAGGCCATCGTCGTCAAGCACTGGCGGCAGGACTGGGTCTATCAGCCGGAGACGGTGTTGACCTACGCCGGACCGAACCAGTGGACGCTGACGCCGGTTTCCGCCGACGCGCGCCAGGGCGCCTGGTCCCAAACCGTCTGGCAGACGGACGACTCGCCTCGCTACGGCGGGGTGGGCCGCTGGACCTATGTCAACGGGCTGAGCGTGTGGACATCCGACCCCACCTGGCGCCCGCTGGCGCGTCGCGACGCGGTGCTGAACCCCGTCTATGATCGCTATCTGGGCGCCAACCGTCACGCCCTGACGCCCGCCGGCTGGGTGCACATCCAGGATAATGTGAAGATGAACGGCCGGAGCGGCGGCGAACCCATCGCCATCGTTCAGGAAGACGTGGTCAACACCTACGACCGGTCCACCAGCTACTCGCCCAAGGCCGGCGACGACTACTGGGCGGCGACGAAGGACTACTGGGCCGCTGTTCGCGACGCCTGGGACGCAGTCATTGCCAGAGACGGCGGCGTCCACGTCCAGGAAGAAGCCCAGACCGGCGTCGTCACCGGCACGCCGCTGATGGACCTGGCTGAGAAAGTTCAGGGGGGCGAACTGACCCAAGACGCCGCCATTGCTCAGGCGCGCACGATCATCGAAACGGCGACCCGGCGTTAACGCCGGGCTGTCTTGCGAAAGCCCTTCGGCCCTCCAGGTCGAAGGGCTTTTTCATGGGCTGTGGTTGGCGCCTCCCTTTGGCGACAGGGGAGCGACCGGGACATGGTTTTCGTCGAAGAGGCAGGCCTCGCCGTAACGGGCTCGCGCGTTTTCACACAGCCCTGCTATCGATTTGACGTCTGGCTTCACGCCCTCGTTCAGCCACCGCATCAGGGCCTCGAATACAGCCACGTATTCCGGAGCGTTGAGCGCGCTGTGTTCGGATTCGTCGGTAAAGGTCTGGACCAGCAGATCCGAACGTCCGGCGGCGGCGACCCGATCGCGATAGGCGGTCTGGTTCGTCACAAAAGCGGTCGGGTCGTACTTGCCATGAATGGTCACGGTCGGCGCCACGATCAGACCCGACAGGTCAGCGTCATAAGCCAGACGCGCCACGCCCATGGGATCCGCCGCAAAGCGCTGCACCCCGGCGTTCAACGCAGCGTCGTCATGTGAGCCGACATAAACCGTGTCGACGTTGGAAAACGGGTTCAGCCCATCCAGTCGCCGCTGCACCAGGTCCTGGAACAGGAAGGTGCCCCAGGCCAGGTGGCTGATCAACTGATCCTCCTCAATACCGACCACCGCGAGAATATCGGCCAGTCGCTGCTTCTGCCCGGGCGAACGTTCGGCCGCCGGCAGGCCGACGCCTGTGCAGGTCTTCACACGATCCGCCAACTGGGCGCGGGTCAGGCGCACGCCTTCGGGCAGGCCCTGCCAGACCGGGTACTGAACCTCGTCGGGAGCGGGGTGGTTCTGGCAATAATACTGATAGACGGCGCGCAGATCGGCGCGGAATTCATAGGCTTGGGTCCCACCCGCCAGAACGCCGCTAGTCAGGACAACCCCGTCCCAGACCACCTTGCCCTCGGCGTCGCGGGCATAAAGCTCCGCCGCCTTGGCCGCGACGTTACCGCCCCAGGACTGACCGTGCAGGATGGTGCGTTTGGGCCGACCGAACGCGTCCCAGAAAATCTGGCGCAGGTCGTCCGTGTCCTCGGCCGCCATGCGCACGCCGTAGCCCCCGCGACGATAGGTCGAGCCCGCCCAGGCGAAGCCCTCCTTCACCGTCATGGAGAAGCGCTCCAGATCCTCCAGCGGATCATCGGCCTCGGGCTCGCCGGTCCGGGGACCGCCGTGAGCGTGGACGATCAGCGAGCCGTTCCAGTTGTCGGGCACAGCGATCCAGTAGTAGCCGCCCTTGGCCGCCCGCCCCGACCAGCAGTGCGCCTGCTGAGGAAGAAAATCGGGACAGGCGGCCTCGGTCGGAGGCGGCGACGCCGCTGCGGTCGAAGCCTGAGCCGACGCGGTTGCAGGGGCGAATACGCACGCCGCCGCCCACAGCGCCAATCCAGTCAGTCCATGCCGAAACATCATCGCCGTCTCCATCCCTTGGTCAGAACGACTTGGAGACGTTCACATACCAGTAGCGGCCATAGGGCTGATGCACCGTGCCGCGATAGCCGCCGTCGGCCAGCGAAGGACCTTCGTCCGTCAGGTCGCGCACGCCGAGCCGCAACGTCGTGTTGACCTCCTCGAAGTCGTATTGCCCATAGGCGTTGGCCACCATCTGCGAGCCGACGATCCAGGGTTCACCCGTGCTGCTCAAAAGGCTGATCTGCTCGATCTCGCTGACGTACTGGGTCGACAGACCCACGCGCCACGGCCCCTTGTTCCAGGTGAAGTTGGCCGAAACCTTCCATTCAGGACGTCCGTTCTGGGCGATCAACTGGCTGGAGTCCGGCAGGGGCGTCAAAGGGTCGATAATCCCCTGCTCGCGCGCGTCATACAGGCTGTCGATGATCTCGCCCGGCGCGCGGGAGAATTCCAGCAGCTTGGAAGCATTCACACGGAAGTTGAACGACCCCAGGGCCGTGCGGCGCTTGCGCCAGTTGAAGCTCAGGTCCAGTCCCTCGACGGTCTGAGGCAGCAGGTTGATGAACTGGTCGCTGATCGAGGTCACCTGACCGACCGGCGCCAGACCCGTGCCTTCGAACAGAAGTTCGTCGTCAGCATTCGGCGCGGCGCGCACCACCAGCGGATTTGTCCCGCCCTGGACGCGGTTGAGATATTCCAGCGCCAGCGCCGATTGCGCGCCCAGCAGGCCGACGATGTCGGTCTGCTCGATCTTCCAGCGGTCGACCGTGAAGGTGAAGTCGCCCCACGCCGCCGGCGTGAAGCGCGGCTGGAACACCAGGCCGTAGGAGGAGTTGGTGCTCTCTTCCGGCTTCAGCTCCGGGTTGCCGGCGATCAGCAGAGAGACGCTGGCCGTTCGTGCGCATTCGCTCATGTTGGCGATCGTGCCGTTGCGGATGTCGGCCTCGCAGCGCGTGAAATCCGGGCCGCTGGCCAGGCGCGCGTATTGGGTGGCGTTGACCTGTTCGAGGTTCGGCGCGCGGAAACCCTCGGAGTAGGAGCCGCGAACCCGCAGACCGTCGACGATGTCCCAGGCGATGGCGATCTTGGGCTTGGCCACGCCACCGAAGTCCGAATAGTGCTCGACGCGGCCGGCCAGTTGCATATCCAGGCTGTAGACCAGCGGGATGTTCATCTCGGGCGAGACCAACGGCACCGCGAACTCGATGAAGGCGCCGGCGACGTCACGCGAGCCCTTGGTGCTGGGGTTGGGGCTGACCGCCGAGACGTTCGACAGATTGGTTTCGCCCGAGACCATGTCGGTAAAGGTGATGGTCCCGTTCAGATTGTCGTCGCGTTCGTCGCGCTGGGTCTCGCGGCGGATTTCCCCGCCCACGGCGACGCCCACGGGGCCGCCTGGCAAGCTGAACAGGTCCCCGCGCGACAGCTTGATGTCCGCCATGCTCAGGGTCGTGCGCGACACCCGCTTCAGGTCGAAGACGATAGCGTCGATCGCGGCCTGCGAGGACGGCGTGCAGTCGCCCCAGCTGGGCGTGTCCACGCAGCCGCCGCTGAACGGATTGTAGGCGTCCGGTGTAGACAGCGCCATCTGCTGCTGCAGCTTGGTCATGTTGATGTTGGGCGAGATATCCTCGGCCTCGGCCTCCGAATAGACAAGCGCCGTCTCCCAGTCGAAGCCCCGCCATTCGCCGCGCAGACCGCCCAGGACACGGGCCTGATAGTTGTTGACCTTCACCTCCTGGAAGCCCGCGTCGGCGAAGCGATAGTTGCCCAGAAGCACGGGCAGGCCAGCCGCCGGAACATTGGTCAGGTTGGGCAGGCGATTGGGGTTCAGCGAGCCGTCCGCGAAGCGCACCGGGCCAAACGGATTGTAGTAGTTGCTGGCCGGGATCCAGATCTTGTTCAGATTGACGACCGGCGGCTGGATGGCCTTGCTCTGAGCGCCATAGTAGCCCAGCTCGCCAAAGGCCTCGATCCCCGAAGTCAGTTCATAGCGACCTGTCAGGAAGACGTTGCCTCGATTGACCGACGGCCGGACCGTGGTGCCGTAACGGGTGTCATAGCGCATGTCGCGGTTGACGCCGCTGTAGGCCACCGTGCCGCTGGTCAGACAAAGACCGGAGGGCACGGTCACGCCTGCCGCGCAGCCGAAGCTCTGGGGCTGGACGTGGAAGGCGCCGGCGGCGGTCGTCACAATCGTTCCGTTGGATCGCGGGCGCAGGGCCGTGGTCGTGCCGGGAATGCTCAGTTGCGCCCAGGGCGAGTGCGACGAGCGACCGTCCGGCACCGCCGAAGTCTCATAGCCAGGGAAGCCCGAGAAGAAGTCACGCATGTCGTCGGAGCGCGTGAAATCCTGCTCATCCGCCATGAGCATGGTGCGGTCGGTATAGTTGGCGAACAGGGACAGATTGCCCCGTTCGAAATTCTTGCCCGCGAAGATATTGGCTTCGAACTCTCTCAGGCCCGTGCCCTCGGCGCCGCCATACCTGGCCTCCAGCGTCACGCCCTCGAAGTCATTTTTCAAAACCGTGTTGACCACGCCGGCCACGGCGTCAGCGCCATAGATGGCGGCGGCGCCGTCCAGCAGGACTTCCAGCCGCTGCAAGCCGGATACGGGAATGGCGTTGGAGTTGTAGCTCAGCACCGGCACCGTTCCGGTGTCCGAGGTGCCCTGGCTGGTCGGGTGCTGGACGACCCGCCGACCGTTCAGCAGCACCAGCGTATTGCCGACGCCCAGCGAGCGCAGGTTGACGGAGTTCACATCGCCACGCGCCGAGTTGGACGTCTGGCCATTGTTGGAGCTGTCAAACAGGACGTCGCCCATCTGCGGGATCGTGCGCAACAGTTCATCGCCCGAACTGGCGCCCGTAGCCGCGATCTCTTCGGCGTCAATGACGACGACCGGAAGAGCGGCCGTCGTCGAGGCGCCGCGAATCTGCGAGCCGACGACCACGATGTCCTCGACCTGGGAGGCTTGATCACCTGCGGACGGCGTCGTTTCCTGAGCCATGGCGGATCCGGCGAGCAGGACCGCCGAGGCCGTCGTCGCCATCAGGGCGAATTTCGATTGTATCTTCAATGTCTCGTCTCCCATGCGCTGCCTGTTTTTCGGCAGTCGTTTCGTTGAAGTCGTGTGGGTCAGTCGTCGGCAAGGACCAGGTCGTCGCCGGGTCCGGCCGCAGGATCGGGCGCAGCGGCCAGGGGTTTGGGCCCGCCGTCCAGCGCCGCCTTCAGCGCGTCGCGGTCCAGTTCGCCCTCCCAGCGCGCGACGACGATGGTCGCCACCGCATTGCCGATGAAGTTGGTCAGGGCCCGGCACTCGCTCATGAAGCGGTCGATGCCGAGGATCAGCGCCATGCCGGCCACCGGAACCGTGGGCACGACCGACAGCGTGGCGGCCAGGGTGATGAAACCGGCGCCGGTGATGCCCGCAGCGCCCTTCGACGACAGCATGGCCACCAGCAGCAGCAAGACCTGATCCTGCAAGCTCAGGTCGATATTCAGCGCCTGGGCGATGAACAGGGCGGCCATCGTCATGTAGATGTTGGTGCCGTCCAGATTGAAGGAATAGCCGGTCGGCACCACCAGGCCGACGACCGACTTGGACGCCCCGGCCCGCTCCATCTTGGAGATCAGGCTGGGCAGGGCGGCCTCGGAACTTGACGTACCCAGCACCAGCAGCAGTTCTTCCTTCAGGTAACGGATCAGCTTCAGAATGTTGAAACCGTTGGCCAGAGCGACCAGACCCAGAATGCCGACCACGAAGATGATGGCCGTCAGATAGAAGGTGGCGATCAGGGCGAACAGATTGGCCACCGAGGCGATGCCATAGGCGCCGATGGTGAAGGCGAACGCCCCGAAAGCGCCGATGGGGGCCGCCTTCATCAGGATAGCAACCAGTTTGAAGAAGGCCGCGCTGACCGATTCCAGGAAGGTCATGACCGGCTTGCCCAGATCGCCAATCATGGCGAGAGCGATGCCGAACAGGATCGAGACGAACAGCACCTGCAAGATGTTGCCGGTCGAGAAGGCGCTGACCACCGTGTCGGGAATGATGCCGGTCAGGAAGCCGACAATAGTGCTCTCATGCGCGGCCTGGGCGTATTGCGACACCGCCCCGGCGTCGAGGCTGGCCGGATCGATATTCAACCCCCGGCCTGGCTGCACCACATTGGCGACGATCAGCCCGACGATCAGGGCCAGGGTGGAGAAGACCAGGAAGTAGCCGAAGGCCTTGGCCGCCACCCGGCCGACGCGGCCGATGTCGCGCATCCCGGCGATCCCCGTGACGATGGTCAGGAAGATCACAGGCGCGATGACCATCTTCACCAGCTTGATGAAGGCGTCGCCCAGCGGCTTCAGACTCTCGCCAAACGTTGGCCAGAAGTGTCCGATGGCGCCGCCAAGCGCGATGGCGACCAGCACCTGAAAGTACAGATGGCGATAAAAGGGGCGGCGCACGACGGCTGCCGTCTCTGACGCAACAGGGATCAAGAAGGTCGCTCCTGACAGCGAGCCAGACGCTCGCGAATTTCCTCGGCGTGCTCTTCGTCACGCTTGCGAGCCAGTTTGATAGGCAGGAGAGGCGCCGCCAACCACAAAGAGAAAACGACAGAACCAACTGATTATATAGGATTTATTTCAACTCCTGTTTATTTCGGCCGAAGTACTCGTGCAGAATTCCGCGCCATAATGTGGCGGATTTGTGCGGAATATCGCACAGTGCCGACATGCTCGATCCTGCCCTTACCAAGGCTCGTCTTCGCCGCAGCCGCGCCTGGATCGGGCTGGCCCTTGCATGGATGACAGCAGGGACTGCGGGTGCTTACGGACTGGGCGAAACAGCGCGCCGCGACGCCGTCGCCGAGTTGGCGCGACAGTCCGAAAACGCGGCCGCCCTGCACGCCGCCGTGCTGCGCAGCGAACTTGAAAAATACCGCGCCTTGCCGCCCGCCATGGCGACCGACGCCGACGTGGCCCGCCTTCTGACCCAGCCAGCAGACGCCGAGGTCGAGGCGCTCAACCTAAGGCTGGAGACCTTGGCGGGCCAGACGCGAGCCTCGGCCATCTATGTCATCGCCGCGAACGGCGTCACGCGCGCCGCCAGCAACTGGCGCGAGCCCATCAGCTTCATGGGCGCCGACTACAGTTTCCGTCCCTATTTCATCAAGGCGATGCACGACGGCGTCGCCGAGTTCTTCGCATTGGGCACCGTCAGCGGACGCCCCGGTCTGTTTCTGGCGCGGCGTGTCTCGGACGCCCAGGGGCGTGCGCTCGGCGTCGTGGTGGTCAAGGTCGAGTTTGACGCGCTTGAGGCGGAATGGCGCGCCTCGGGCGAGCCGGCCTATGTGGTCGATCCCGGCGGCGTGGTGCTGATCACCAGCGTGCCGGCCTGGCGCTTTCGCACCCTGCGTCCCATGGATGCGAGAAGTCGGCAACTGACCCTCGCCGACCAGACCCTGGGCCATGGCGCCCTGACCCCCCTTCCCTTTCCCACGCCCACGACCACCCATCCCCATCTCGTCGAGGCGCCGGTGGATGGGACGGCAGGCGACTGGATGCACACCTCCGCCGAAACCGCGACGCCTGGCTGGACCCTGCATCTGCTGACGCCGACGCGAGGAGCGGTCGAGGCGGCGGTCGCCAATGCGCGGATAATGGCGGCTCTCGTCATCACCCTTCTCTTCGGCGTGCTGGCGGTGCTTTTGCGTCGCCGACAACAGGCGTCCGCGCGCCAACGCGCCGCCGAGCTTGCCCGGCAAGAGCTGGAGCAACGCATTGCGGAACGAACCCGAGATCTCAGTCAGGCCAACGACGCCCTCAATCGCCAGATTGAGGAGCGCATGCGCGCCGAAGCCGGGCGCGAGGCCTTGAGAGACGAACTGGTTCAGGCCGGAAAGCTCGCCGCCCTCGGCCAGATCGCTGCAGGCGTGGCGCACGAGATCAACCAGCCCGTGGCCGCCATACGCACCCACGCGGAAACCGCCGCCGCCTATCTTGAGCGCGATCAGGGCGCCAAGGCCGTCCGAACCCTTGGCCGGATCGCTGATCTGACCGCGCGCATCGGCGCCATCACCCAGGAACTCAGAACCTTCTCCCGCAAGTCGGAGCCCCGCCTGGAGCCCGTTTCGCTCAACGCCGCAATCGACGGCGCCCTGCTGCTGTTGGCCGGACGACTACGCCAAACCGGCGTCCGTCTGGCCCGCGACAAGACAGTCGATGCTATCGTCACGGCCGATCGCTTCAGGTTGGAACAGATCATCATCAACCTGATGCAAAACGCCATCGAAGCACTGGAGGGCGTCTCGACGCCGATCATCACCCTTTCGATCGAGCGACAGGAGGACCACGTCGCCCTGACGGTCGCCGACAACGGCCCTGGCGTCCCGGAGTCCATACAGGCTCAGCTCTTCACGCCGTTTGTGACCAGCAAGATCAACGGCCTCGGTCTGGGACTGGTGATCTGCCGCGACATCGCCGCCTCGTTCGATGGCGAGTTGAACCTGTGCGAGACAGACAGCGGCGCCGCCTTCGTCATTATCCTGAGGAGCGCGTAATGGACTTTCCGCGCCTGAATGCGGTCGCCCTGATCGAGGACGACGCAGACTTTCGATCCGCGCTGGTCGAGCGTATGGAGGTCGAAGGGCTGGTCGTGCGACCTTACCGTTCGGCTGAAGCCGCCCTGACAGAGATTGACGCCGACTTCCCGGGCGTCATCGTCACCGATCTGCGCATGCCGGGCATGGACGGACGTCAGGCGCTGAATCGGCTGCAGGCGCTGGATCCGACCCTGCCTGTCATACTGATCACAGGTCATGGCGACATCGCTGATGCGGTCGCCGCCATGCGCGACGGCGCCTATGATTTCGTGGCCAAGCCATTTCCATTCGACCGCCTTCACGACAGTCTGAAGCGCGCGCTCGAAAAGCGAGCGCTCGTGCTCGACAATCGACGACTGACGGCGCTGTCGTCCGAAGCCGGCCTCGAACTGCCTCTTCTGGGCGAAAGCCGGGCGATCCAATCGCTACGCGCCACCATCGCCCAGATCGCTGACGCCCGTATGGATGTCCTGATCGAGGGCGAGACGGGCGTCGGCAAGGAAGCCGTGGCCCGCGCTCTTCACAATGGCGGACGACGCCGCCTTCATCCCTTCGTTGCGGTTAATTGCGGAGCCCTTCCTCAAGGGCTGGTCGAAAGCGAGATGTTCGGACACGAATTGGGCGCTTTCGCCGGCGCCCTGCGCCGCCATGTCGGCCACGTCGAGAGGGCGCACAATGGCTCGCTCTATCTGGACGCCGTCGAGGACATGCCGCCAGCCGTCCAGATCAAGATGTTGCGCGTCCTGGAAGAGCGCGAAGTCCAGCCGATCGGGGCCCATGAGCCACGCACCGTGGATTTACGAGTCCTGGCGTCTTCCACCGAGGATCTGGGCACGGCCGTGGCCGAAAGGCGCCTGCGTGAGGATCTCTACTACCGCCTCAACGTCGTACGCTTGCGAATTCCGCCTCTCAGGGAACGGCGCGAAGACATTCCCCAGCTTTTCGCAAGCCTTCTGGCGCGCGCCCAGGTCGGGGCGGACGGGCTGGTTCCGCCGATCACCGACGCCGTTCGCTCGCGTCTGCTGGAGTCTGCGTGGCCTGGCAATATTCGCGAGCTGTCGCACTTCGCCCAACGCTTCGCGCTGGGCCTTGAGAGCCATGGCGCGGCTGACGAGTTGGACAGCGGCCTTGCGGACCGGGTCGCCCGATTCGAAGGCCGCATTCTTCGCGACACTCTGCGAACGCTTGAAGGCGACGTCGCAGAAACTCTGCTTCAGTTGAAGATTCCGCGAAAGACGCTGTACGACAAGTTGAAGCGTCACGGCCTGAAGCCTTCGGATTTCCGGCGCTAGCGGCGAGGGGTTATTTGGCTGTCGATCGCTCGGCCTCGACCCGCTGATAGCCGGCGTCGATAACGGCCAACATGGCCCGAGCGGCGCCCTCTTCATCTCGGGCGGCGATCCGGTCGACGATACGGGCGTGGGCCTCGACGGTTTCGTGATGCAGGTCGGGCGCCTTGGTCGGCGGGCTGAGCGTGAAAGCTTCCAACAGGGCCGTCTCGATGACGCCGGCTACTGAGCGGATCATCGGATTCTGCGAGGCGGCCCCGATCGCCAGATGCAGGGCCAGGTCGGCGCAGGCGAAATCATGGGCCGAGCGATCCTCGCGACGCATCCAGTCCAGCGCCGCGCGCATGGCCTCCAGATCCGCCTGGGTGCGATGCCTGGCCGCGAGCGAGGCGGCTGTGGGCTCCAGGCTCTGGCGGACTTCAGCGAGGTGGCGCCGGAACTGCGCATCCATGCCGACGGCCACTCGCCAACCCAGCACCTCCTTGTCAAAGAAGTTCCAGTGAACGCTGTCGCTCACACGTGTTCCAACGCGCGTCTTCACACTCAGGAACCCCTTGGCCGAAAGGGTCTTCAGCGCTTCCCGCAACGCGGTGCGCGAGACCCCGAAGCGCTCTAGCAGATCGGCCTCCATCGGAAGCTTGTCTCCAGGGGCCAAGGTTCCCCCAAGGATGTCCTGCGCCAGCGCACGCACGATCTGGTCATGAGCCGAGACGACCTGACCGCTGTTCCGAGAAGGCGAAGACATATCCATGGCTGATCCTCTACCGGGCCGGTCGCGTCGGCGCAAAGGCGCTGGCCAATCATTAGTATTATGATATTCAAAATCTGTCGCCACCGTCGGCGACGCCCAGCCCTCTGCCCCCATGACCAAGACCTCGCCCAAACCGCTTCGCAGCCGCGCCTGGTTCGACAACCCGTCGAACCCCGACATGACGGCCCTCTATCTGGAGCGGTATCTGAACTATGGGCTGACGCTGGAGGAGTTGCGCTCGGGCAAGCCGATCATCGGCATCGCCCAGACGGGATCGGACCTCAGCCCCTGCAACCGCCACCACATCGAACTGGCCAAGCGGGTGCGCGAGGGAATCCGCGAGGCGGGCGGCATCGCCCTGGAATTCCCGGTCCACCCCATTCAGGAAACCGGCAAACGTCCGACGGCCGGGCTGGACCGCAACCTGGCCTACATGGGTCTGGTCGAACTGCTGTACGGCTATCCGATCGACGGCGTCGTCCTGACCATAGGCTGCGACAAGACGACGCCCGCCTGCCTGATGGCCGCCGCCACCGTGGACATCCCCGCCATAGCCCTGTCGGTCGGGCCCATGCTGAACGGCTGGCACAGGGGCGAGCGCGTCGGCTCGGGCACCATCATCTGGAAGGCCCGCGAGATGATGGCGGCCGGCGAGATCGGCTATGAGGAATTCATCGACCTGGTCGCCACCTCGGCGCCCTCGGTCGGTTACTGCAACACCATGGGCACGGCGACGACGATGAACTCGCTGGCCGAGGCCCTGGGCATGTCCCTGCCCGGCTCGGCCGCCATTCCAGCCCCCTATCGCGAGCGGCCTCAGGTGGCCTATCTGACCGGCAAGCGTATCGTGGATATGGTCCATGAAGATCTGAAACCGTCGCAGATCCTGACCCGCGAGGCGTTCGAGAACGCCATCGTCGTCAACTCGGCCATCGGCGGCTCGACCAATGCGCCGATACACCTGACGGCTTTGGCGCGCCATGCGGGCGTCGATCTGCCGCTCCAGGTCTGGGAAGAGGTCGGTCACAAGACGCCGCTCCTGGTGAACCTGCAGCCTGCGGGCAAGTATCTGGGCGAGGATTTCCATCAGGCCGGCGGCGTGCCGGTCGTGGTCGCCGAACTGATGCGCCGCGGCCAGATCCACGAGGGCGCTCTGACGGTCAACGGCCAGACCATCGGCGACAACTGCCGGGGCGCGACCGTGATCCTGCCCGACGTCATCCGCCACTTCGACACGGCCCTGGTCGAGGACGCGGGCTTTCTCGTCCTGTCGGGCAATGTCTTCGACAGCGCCATCATGAAGACCAGCGTCATCAGTCCCGAGTTCCGCGACCGCTATCTGTCCGACCCCGACGGCCCCGACGCCTTTACCGGCAACGTCGTCGTCTTTGACGGCCCCGAGGACTATCACCACCGTATCGACGATCCGGCCGAGGCCATCACCCCCGACAGCATCCTGGTGATGCGCGGCGCAGGTCCGGTCGGCCACCCCGGCGCGGCCGAGGTCGTCAACATGCGCCCTCCGGCCTATCTGATCAAACAGGGCGTTCACGCCCTGCCCTGCGTCGGCGACGGACGCCAGTCCGGCACCTCAGGCTCGCCGTCGATCCTGAACGCCTCGCCCGAGGCGGCGACCGGCGGGAACATCGCCCTCTTGAAGACCGGCGACCGGATGCGCATCGACCTCAACACCCGACGCGTGGACGTCCTGATCGACGACGCCGAAATGGCCGAACGCCGCGCCGCGCTCGAGGCCGCCGGCGGCTATGAATACCCCGCCTCACAGACCCCGTGGCAGGAGTTCCAGCGCTCGATGATCGGCGAACTGGAGACGGGCGCCGTGCTGGAGCCCGCCGTCAAATACCACCGCATCGTCGACACCCTCGGCCCGCCCCGCGACAACCACTGAGGCGGGCTCCCCCTTCAGGGAATCAGCAGTCGCCGCATCGACGGGGCGGCCGCGATCAGGTCGCGGGTGACCAGGGCGGCGAAGAAGTCCGCCCCGTCGCGCCCGAGGTGAGTGTAGTCGAAGGACATACGCGCCTGTCCCAGCGGCTCTACGGCCGCGTTGTTCTGGGCTGTCGAGACAGGCGTCCCCGGCGCAGGGGCGACCCCGGTGCTCGAGGCGATGGTGGTGCCGGTCAACAGGGCGGCGGCGACCTCGGGCGACGGCGCGGACTGGGCGAAGCGGGCCGAAAGGACCGGACCCAGGGCCTGCACCGTCTCAGCGCTGGCGTGGTTCAGATCGACCAGAGGCGTATGGGTCTCGCGCGCCACGGCGCGCACCGCCTCGGCCCAGGGCTCCAGATCGTTCTGTAAGCGACCGTCGATAAACTGGCGCCGAACCAATGGCGTCAGCAGCACCGGCGTGGCGCCACGCGCGCGCGCCTCGGCCACATAGCGTTTCAGATTGGCCGGAAACTCGGTGGCCAGGTCGGTCGAGCGACCCGGCTTGCCCGGCTGGTCGTTGTGGCCGAACTGGATCAGGACATAGGTGGCCGCATAGCCCGGCGTCGCCATCTCGGACAGGGCCAAGTCCCACGAGCCCTCGGCCACATAGCTGCCCGAACTGCGCCCGCCCCGAGCCAGGTTCACGCAGGCTGCAAACGAGGTGACGTGATAGGCGCAAAAACTCGGCCCCCAGCCGCCGACGACAGCCGTAGTCGAATCGCCGACCAGAATGATCTTCGATGCCCGGATCGGCTGGACGGGCGGCGCTTCAGCCGGCTGCGCTTGGACCGGTATTTGAGCGAGGGCGGCAGCAACAGTAAGGGCGACGATCATCTCAGGTCTCCGATGCGGTGATACGGGCGAACAGGGTCAGGGCGCCGCCGGGCGCCAGCCCGGTCAGACCGCTATCCTCGCTCGCCGGGGCGTTGTGAGCGTCGGGGCGATGGGTCACGGGCTCTACGCAGACGAAACCCTCGCCGCGCGGCGCATAGACCTGCGCCCAACGGGCGTTCGGCGAGGCGCTCATGTCGACTCGCCAGCCGTCGTGCAGCAGCGCCGCCCGCCCGTCCCAGTCGGCGTAGGCGTGATCGACAAAGGGCGCCTCGGCCACGGCCACGCCTGCGCTCCAGTCGATCAGTTCACTCGCAGGAACCAGCCGATCCGGGATTTCGCGCGTGTCCGTCAGCCAGACCTTCGACGCCGGCAGCCTCAGCCGCGTCGCGGCCTCGACGGCGAAATAGGGATGCAGTCCCAGACCGGCGGGCATCGGCGCGCGGTCCTCATTGGTGATCGTCAGGCTCATCTCCAGCCCCGCCTCGCTCAGCCTCAAGCGATGCGAGGCGGTCCAGGCCCAGGGCCATTCCGGCCCGGCCTCGACCGCCAGAGCCAGATCGACCGCGCCATCGTGTGCGCGCAGCACGCCCCAGCGCGAGCGCCAGCCGACGCCGTGCAGGGCGTGAGGCTCAAAACCGGGCGTCGCCGGCAGGCGAATGTCACCGCCCTGAAAAGCGAAGGCGCCCCCGTCGATCCGATTGGCATAGGGGACGAGCGGGAAGCTGCCCGCGGCCAGCGGATTGTCCAGAACGTCCGGGGCCGGGCGCAGCACGTCGCGCCCGCGCCAGGTCAGCGCCGTAATCGAAGCCCCCAGATCGGGCCTCAGGCTCAGGCCCCAGTCGCCGCTTTCGATCCTCACAACGCGATCCGATGTTGCGGCAGCCCCGGCGTCTCGACCCGTAGGTGATAGAGGCCGCCCAGCGTCGGCTGAGCCGCGCGCTTGTCCGCATTCCCCAGCCAGGCGGTGGTGCAATAAAGATCTCGCCCGTCCGCCCCGCCGAAGGCGGCCTTGGTCACCGTCTGCACAGGAAAGCGGATCGTGCCGAGACGCTGCCCGTCCGGCGAGAACCGCGCCACGCCCCAGCCGTTGAACAGGCCGACGTGCAGCACCCCCTCGGCGTCCATGCTCGGCCCGTCGCAGTAGCCGTCCTCGGTCGTCGCAAAGACCCGCCGGTTGCTCAGCACGCCTTGGTCATGATCGAAGGCCAGAACGGTCTTCTCCAGCGTGTCGTGGTGATAGAGGGTTCGTCCATCCGGGCTGAGGCAGGGGCCGTTGGTGACGCCATAGCCGTCGTCATGGCGCGTCAGCTCGCCCTTGAACCAGCGATAGAGGGCGCCGGTCTTGCCTTCCTCGCTGTCGTCCATCGAGCCGAACCACAGCGAGCCGTCGGGCGCGACAAAGCCGTCGTTGAGCCTATTCTGCGGCCGGTCCGCCTCCACAGGCTGGAACAGGGAGAAGTCGCCCATCTCCACGTCGAAGCGATAGAGGCCGCCGCGTATGCCGCAGATCAACGAGCCGTCCTCGGCCGGAAGCGCAAAGCCGATCTGATCCGGCGCGTCCCACGAGGCCTTGTCGCCGCCCACGGGCGTGTAGCGATGCAGCCGCCGCCCCTTGATGTCGACCAACCACAGGCAGTCACGGTCCGCATCCCACACGGGCCCCTCGCCCAGTTCTGCCTGAACATCCCAGACCAGGGTCGGCGTGGTCATGCCCGTCAGCCCGCCGAGTAGCTGGTCTTGATCTGGGTATAGAACTCGACGGCGGCGAAGCCCTGTTCGCGGGCGCCGTAGCTGGACTTCTTCGAGCCGCCGAATGGCACGTGATAGTCGACGCCGGCGGTGGCCAGGTTGACCATGGTCATGCCGGCCTTGGCGTTCCTCTGGAAGTCGCGGGCGTGTTTCAGCGACTGGGTGACGATGCCCGCCGACAGGCCGAACTCGACGCCGTTGGCGACGGCCAGGGCCTCTTCATAGCTGGCGACGCGGATGGTCGAGGCGACGGGGCCGAAGACCTCTTCGGTGTTGATTCGCGCATCCGGCAGGGTGTCGGCGATCAGGGTCGGCTGGACGTACCAGCCGGGCTTGTCGAGGCTCAGACGTTCGCCGCCCGTCACGACGCGACCGCCGCCGTCGCGGGCGATGTCGATATAGTTGTAGGAGATCTCGCGCTGGGCCTCGGTCACCGCCGGGCCCATCTGGGTGTTGGGGTCCAGCGCGTCGCCGACGCGCAGCGCCGCGACCTTCTCGGCCAGAGCGGCGACGAAGCGGTCGTGGATGCCGTCCTGCACGATCAGGCGGCTGGACGCCGTACAGCGCTGGCCGGTGGCGAAAAAGCTGCCGTCGAGGGCGATGCTGACCGCGCGCTCAAGGTCGGCGTCGTCCAGCACGATCAGCGGGTTCTTGCCGCCCATCTCCAGTTGCACCCGCGCCTGACGCTTTATCGCGCCCTCGGCCACGCCCGCGCCGACGGCCTGGGAGCCGGTGAACGAAATGCCGTCGACGCCTGGATGGGCGACGATGGCGCGGCCAACGTCGCCGTCGCCGATGACCATGTTGACCACGCCCCTGGGCAGGCCCGCCTCATGCAGGATGGCGATCAGGGCCTCGGCGGTGGCCGGCGTCGGGCCGGCTGGCTTGATGACGACGGTGTTGCCGAAGGCGATGGCCGGCGCGATCTTCCACGCCGGAATGGCGATGGGGAAGTTCCACGGGGTGATCAGGCCGAAGACCCCGACCGCCTGACGATAGGTCTGGATCTCCACCCCCGGCCGAGTCGAGGCCAGGTTCTGGCCGTGGACGCGCAGGGCCTCCCCGGCGAAGTATTTGAGGATGCGCGCGGCGCGCATGGTCTCGCCTATGCCCTCCGGCAGGGTCTTGCCCTCCTCGCGCGCCAGCAGGCGACCGATCTGGGCCGCGCGCTCCATGATCAGCGAGCCCGCCTTGTCCAGCACGTCGAAGCGCACTTCCGGCGAGGCGTCGGACCAGCCGGGGAAGGCGGCGCGGGCGGCCTGAACGGCCTGATCGACCTCGGCCGCCCCGCCCTTGGGCGTGCGGGCCACCACGTCACGCGTGTCCGACGGGTTCAGGCTCTCGCCCGCCAAGGTTCCCGCGACCTTCTCGCCGCCGATCCAGTGCGAAAGTTCAAGCGTGTCGGTCATGGAAGAAGTCCTTTCAGAGGGCGACGGGCGGCGGGGGAGCGCCGCCCGTCTTCGGGGAGAGCAATATCAGAACGCGAACGTCAGCTCATGTCTTCCAGTTCGCGACCGCGGGTCTCCTTCACCCAGGCCTGAACGAGGAAGAAGGAGATCAGGGCGCTGACTGAGTAGAAGCCGTAGGTCACGACCAGGCCCAGCGTGGCCGCCATCCAGGGGAAGCTGACCGAGATGGCGAAGTTGGCGATCCACTGGGCGAAGCCGGCGACGGCCAGGGCCGAACCGCGCATCTGGTTGGGGAACATCTCGCCCAGCATGACCCACATGACCGGGCCCCAACTGAGGTTGAAGAAGACCACATAGGCGTTGGCGGCGATCAGGGCGGTCAGGCCCGTCTGGTCGTCCAGATGCAGCGAACCGTCGACCATGACAGCGCGCGAGAAACACCAGGCCAGGACGCCCAGGGTCACGAACATCCCGGCCGAGCCGATCAACAACAGGGGTCTGCGCCCGATCTTGTCGATCACCGCCACGGCGCCGAGACAGGCCGCGATCGACAGCACGCCGGACAGGATGTTGATCTGCAGCGCGTCATTCTCGGAGAAGCCGACCGACTGCCACAGCACCGCGCCGTAGTAGAAGACGATGTTGATGCCGACCAATTGCTGGAACACGGCCAGGATCAGACCGGCCCAGACGATGGGGCGCACCTTGCGTGTCGCCGGGTCCAGCAGGTCCGCGAAACGCGGCTTGTGGTCGGCGCTCAGCGAAGCGCGGATCTCACCCACCTTGCGCGCGCCGGCGGCGGGTCCGAATAGTTTGGACAGCACGGCCTCGGCCTGGGCGTCCTTCTTCTTGGCGACCAGAAAGCGCGGGCTTTCCGGAATGGCCAGCAGGGCCAGGAAATAGATGGCGGCGGGCACGACCTGCAGCCAGAACATCCAGCGCCAGGCGGGGAAGCCCAGCCAGAAGTCCGCTGTCGATCCACCTGCGGTGGCGGCCAGCACATAGTTGGCGACAAAGGCCCCTGTCAGGCCGGTGATGATCATGATCTGCTGCACCGACGACAGTCGGCCTCGGATCGAGGCCGGGGTCACTTCGGAGATATAGGCCGGCGACAGGACCGAGGCGGCGCCGACGCCCAGACCGCCGATGAAGCGGGCGATGATGAAGTGGGCCGAACTGTCCGCGGCTCCGGCCCAGATGGCCGAGATGATGAAGAGGACGGCGGCGATCTGCATCACCGTGCGACGCCCGACAGCGTCCGCCAAACGCCCTGCCGCGAAAGCCCCGAAGGCGCAGCCCAGCAGGATGGCCCCGACGTTGAATCCGGTGCCCAGCGCCGACAGGTTGAAGGCCGCCTCCAGCCCGTCCTGCGTCCCGTTGATCACGCCGGAATCATAACCGAACATGAAGCCGCCGATGGTGGCCACCGCCACGATCAGGGCGATGAACGCCATGTTGACGCGGTCGTCCCCGGCGATATCGGGGCCTGAGCCCCCTGTCGGTCCTGCCATCTTCTTCCCTCCCCAGGGTCTATAGTGTTGGCCGCCTGTCGTTGATCGCGGGCGGTGATGAATCAGATTTGCGTCAGCGCCAGCCTGCGTCCACGAAATACTCATGTCCGGTGATGAAGCGGGCGTCGTCGGAGGCCAGGAACAGGGCCAGGGCCGCCACGTCGCGCGGCTCGATCCGGCCCTTCAGGCACTGGGCGGCGACGATCTCGGCCTCGCCTTCGGGCGTGTACCACTTCATCTGACGCGGCGTTCTGACATTGCCCGGCACGATGCAGGCGACCCGCACCCCGTCGGCGCCCAGCTCGCGCGCCAGCGCTCGCGTCATGCCCTCGATGCCCGCCTTGGCGGTCTCGTAGATCGACAGATCGGGCAGCCCCAGATGCCAGCTGATCGACCCCAGGTTCAGGATCACCCCTCGCCCCTGCTGGCGCATCTCGGGCGCCACGGCCTGGGCGGCGAAATAGAGATGGCGCAGATTCACCGCGATCCGATCGTCCCAATAGGCGGGCGTGACCTCGGTGAGAGCGTGCCGATCGTCGCTGGCGGCGTTGTTGATCAGGACGTCGATAGGACCGAAGCGCGCGCTGACCTTGGCCAGAGCCGCTTGCAGAGCCTCGACCTGCGTCAGGTCGCAAGCCTCAAAGATCGGCGCCGGATTCAGATCGGCCAGCGACGCCTCCAGCGCACGCGAGTCCGTCTCCGCGATGTCAAAGAAGACGACACGCGCGCCCTGTCGGGCGAAGGCCTCGACCACGCCGGCGCCGATGCCCGATCCGCCGCCGGTGACGACGACCAGACGACCCTTCAACGAGGGATAGACGGCGCTGCTCATGCCGCGCCACCCAGAAGACCGCGTGCCGCCAGATTACGCATCAGACCCGTCACGCCCAGGGTCCAGGCCGGCGCCTGATCGCAGGTGGCGACGACGTTCTCGAGCAGACCCAGCTTCTCCGACGACACCCTCACCCGGTCGCCGACCTTGTGGGTAAAGCCCTTGCCCGCCTCGCCGCGATCATCGACCGGTGCGAACATGGTGCCGAGATAGAGGGCGAAACCGTCGGGGTACTGATGCGCGCTCAGGGTCTGGGCGACCAGATCCTCGGGATCGCGGCTGATCAGGCGCATCGAGCTCTCGCCTGTCATGACGAAGCCGTCCTGTCCCTCGACCTCCAGCCGGACCGTGGCGGCGCGCACGTCGTCCATGGTGAAGTCAGCGTCGAACAGACGAATGAAAGGCCCGACCGACGCCGAGGCGTTGTTGTCCTTGGCCTTGCCCAGCAGCAGGGCCGAGCGCCCCTCGATGTCACGCAGGTTGACGTCATTGCCCAGGCTGGCGCCGACAGGCCGCCCGGCAGGATCGCAGACGATCACCACCTCGGGTTCGGGATTGTTCCAGTCCGAGTCGGCCCGCACTCCGACCGCCGCGCCCGCACCGACCGATGCCAGCACCGGCGCCTTGGTGAAGATCTCGGCATAGGGACCGATGGCGACTTCCAGATACTGCGACCACAGGCCGTCGGCGATCAGTTGCGCCTTGACCGTTTCGGCCTGGGCCGAGCCGGGCTTGAGGTCCTTCAGCTCGCCGCCGATCCGCTCCTGGAGCCCCTGACGGATAGCGTTGGCGGCGGCGGCGTCGCCGCGCGCCCGCTCCTCGATCACCCGTTCCAAAGCCGAAACCGCAAAGGTCACGCCCGAGGCCTTGATGCATTGCAGGTCCAGCGGCGACAGCAAGAGCACGCCGTCGTCGCCCCAGGCCGTGGCGATCCTGATGTCCTCGACCGCGCCCAGATCACGCCCCTCGGCGGCGGCCAGATCGGGTCGCGCCAGAGCCTGCGCCGTTGTCGGCGCGTAGGCGGAAATGTCGATCAGCCGACCGCTTCGCACCAGCACGGGCGTCGGCCCGTCAGCGGTCTCGATCCGTCCCAAGAGGACAGCCGCGCGCCAGTCGCGCGGCAGAATGGCGGTCATATCCAAGGCGCGTCTCCCACACGATCTGACGTCGTGTTAGCGCTAACATTCTTCACTTGGATCGCGGTGTCAACGGGGCGGCGCGGTGCTCTCGCGTTCGATCAGTCGATGCTCGACGAATTCGCCCACGATCTCTTCCTTGCCCGCCAAACGCAGGGCGGCCCGGTGCGCCATCTCGGCCACCGGCTGGCGAATCGTGGTCAGGGCGGGCCAGACGCTGGCCGCCAGATAGGTGTCGTCGAACCCGGCCACCGAGACATCGCCGGGCGTCTGCAGGCCTTCGGCGTGGACGGCGGCCAAGGCGCCAGCGGCCATGTCGTCATTGCTGGCGAACAGGGCGGTCGGGCGCGGACGCGCCGCAAGCAGCCGCCGCGCCGCCTCGAAACCGGAGCGATAGGTGAAGTCGCCCCTGTCGATCAGCAGTTCCACACCCGGAACCTCGTCCACAGCGGCTTGCGCCCCCCGCAGCCGGTCGGCGCTGGCGCTCTGATCCGCACGGCCTTCGATCAGCCCGATGCAGCGATGGCCGAGTGCGATCAGCCGCCGCGTCATCTCCGCGGCGGCGCTGACATCATCCACCCGCAGGGCGTCGAACAGACCCTCGACCGGGGGCGCGGCCAGCAGGACAGCCTTGAGGCCCGCATCCCGCACCGCGTCCAGCGTGGCGGCGGACTCGCCCAGAGGCGGCGGCACGATCAGGCCCTGCGCCCCGCCCGCCGCAAGACGCCGCACAGCCTCGGCTTCCTGCGCCGGATCGCCCGCCTGCGACGGCTCGATCATCAACAGCAGGCCCGCCGCCCTCGCGCCGGCCAGGGCGCCGGACAGAACCTCAGCCAGGTAGGCGTTGCTGGGGTTGGCGTAGAGCAGACCAATCCGCCCCGCCCCGGCCCGCGCCAGAATTCGCGCCGCCGGATCAGGGACATAGCCGGCCGCGTCGATCACCGCCTGCACCCGCTCGCGTGTCGCTTCGCTGACCCGCGCCCCGCCATTGATGACGCGCGACACCGTCATGGCCGACACTCCGGCGCGGCGGGCGATGTCGTCGATCGTCGGGTTGCGGTCGTCAGCGCTCATGTCCGCCACTGGTCGCGACAAGCGCCGCCGCCGTCAAGGCGCGGGCGCAATCCACAGCGCCGACGGGCGACCGGCCAAGGCGGCGGGCGGGGTCAGGCGCATCGCCCCCTCGGAGGCCATCGCCACCGCCACGGCCCCTTCGGCGATCCACGTCAGCGTCCGCCCAATGACGGGTCGGGTCAGGTCCACCGCCGCGCCGTCTAGGCTGTAGATCAGGATCGCCCCGTCCGGCGCCGCAGAGGCCCAGGCCGCGCTGGTCGGCGACATCAGATTCCCGTCAGGCCGCAACGACGCCCGCACCTCGGCCCCGACCGCCGCCTCGACGGCGCGGCTCAGCCCAGGAAAGGCGTCGTCGGCGTCCAACACCACCAGATCGACGCGCCGGTCGCGATACTCGCGATAAGCGCGGTAACGCATGGCCGGCGTCGAGCGCCACAGCGTCCGCCGCACCTCGCCTGCATCGACGCCTGTCGCCAGATCCTGCGGTCGGGCGATGGCGTCCACCTGTTCGCGCGGCGCCTTGTCCAGTCCGCCGCGCACGGCGAACAACGTCCCATCGGGGCGATAGACCCAGTGATGAAAGCCGACCGCATCGACAATCCGCGACCGCGCCGGATCGTCCAGAATCGCGTCCATCTGATCCTTGGGCGCCTCCAGCGCGACACGCATATCCACGCCGGTCTCGGCCTCCCAGGCCGCGATCTCGTCCAGCCAGAACTGCACGAAGGACAGCGGTCCGGTGTATTCAGGATCAAGGCCGATCACGACATTGGAGCGCCCTTTCAGCGTCTCCAGCGTATGGCGGATATAGCGTCGGTGCAGGTCGCGTCGCACCGGGTCGGACACGTCCCAGAAGACCTCGGCCGCCGGAACCTCATTCGGCATCCCCGTCGCCTGCACCGCATTGACCGGCCGCCAGGGAAAGTCGACGTAGTGGGACCGACTCTCCAGCAGCCAGTGCTGCAGATAGAGCTTGTGATACAGGATCACGCCCTGCTGCTCGGCCAGATCGGCGAAGCGGGCGATGCGGTCAAAGAACCAGGGATTGAACCGTTCCAGATCGAACTTGCTGAGGCCGTCCCAGGCCCGCCCCTGCCCGCTGCGCGCCCAGGGCAGTTCCATGAACGGCCCCCAGACCTCGCCGTCGCGCTGATCCGGCGAGCCGTAGAAGTCGTGATCCACGCGGCGGCGATCGTACCAGAGGCCGTAGTTGTGATGGACCACGTCGCCAGTCTTCAGCCCGGCGGCGAAGGCGTCCAGATCATCGGTCAGTCCCCTACCCTCCAGCCCCGGCGCGAAACGGGTGATGAAGGGGCCCGAGGCCTCGGCCAGAGCCGGGATCATCTGGGCCTGGAAGAAGGCGAAGCCGATGCGGCGGCGCCAGGCCGGCTGGCCGTCGATGATGAAGCGGCCGTCCACGACCGTCAGGGGATGGCTGCTGACCGACGCTGACGTCGCTGTTCGCCAGGCGGCGACCTCGGCGCCGGTCAGAGCCGGAACGCCCGACGGCTCGACGGGAAGGACGACCGGGTCCAGCGCCGCCAGACCCGCAGCCCCCAGTCGCCGCTCAAGTTGCATCCGATAAAGGCTCGCCGGTTCCTGCGGCTGGGCGCGGTGGAAGTCGCGGCCGGGCATGACGCGGGCGTCTTCCAGCACCCCGTCGCCGACGCGTTCGCCGCGACAGCCGACGGCGACATTGGCGGCGTCCGGCGGGCTGCGGACCTCGATGAAGGTCGCCTCGCAGTTCCACAGGACGGAGTTGGCCGCCGACCAGCCGACGCCTTGTCCATCGCGCCCCCGGTTCGTCAGGGTCAGGCCGCCGCCGCGCACCTTGACCCCGTCGAACAGGACGCCGGTCGCCCAGCTTTCCTGCGTCCCGCTGTCGCCGTGAGCATCGACCGCCGTGCAGTCCAGAAACACATTGGGACCGGCGGCGACATGGCCCACGGCGAAGTCATGGATGCCGTCCACGCTGGCGCAGCGCTGGAACAGGGTCTGCTGACCCGCCGTGTAGAAGGTGCGACGACGCAGGCCGCCGATCTCCGACACGGGGCGGCGGGCGCTCACGTCCTGAGCCGTCACCCGGCGGCTGTCCGGCCCCAGGTCGATGGCCGAGCCGACAAAACCCTCGAACGCAACATTGCGGATCCAGACGTCCTCGGCCCGGTCGACGGCGATCCCGGTCCAGCTGTGGTCCTCGTCGGCGGTCCGCGCCGGATCATGGCGCGAAATGAGCGACAGGTTCTCGATCCCGACCTCGCGGATCCGCGACGCCGAGGCGCCTCGACGGACGACGCCCTCGCCCGCCGCCAGCGCCATGGTCAGGGGCGCATCCAGGACGATAGCCCGCCCCTCCACGGCGATGACGCGGCGCTCCCAGATCAGGTCGCGCGATCCCGGCTTCCAGTTCAGGCGGCCTTCCGGCCGCCAGCCGACGAAGGCGTCCATGCCGAGGGCGGCGATCCACTCGGCCGTGCTGGGACGGCGGACGACCACCGCATCGCCGGGCGCCAGCCCCTGGGTTGTTTCCAGGGTCAGGCGCGACGCGCCGACCGGCGTCTCGCCCACGATCTTAACCTCGCCGGCGTCGGCAGGATCAGAGACGGCACCCCGCTTGCCGACCGCGACCAGAGCGCGCCTGTCCACGCCCGTCGCCACGATGACCGTCGCCTGCTCGCCCTCGCCGCGCAGAACCAAGCCGTCGATGTCGAGCCGAAGTTGGCCCGCGACCTGGAACTCTCCCGCCCCCAGCAACACCGCACCGCGACGGCCCTCCGCATCCGGCGCCCTGCTCGCCGCGCGAGCCAGCGCCGCCATGATGCGGTCGGTGTCGTCGCCCTCTCCGGGCTCGACGCGGATCAGGGCCGGCAGGACCGGCGCCGCCACGCCCCCGCCGCGATAGCCCGCATGCGAAAAGTCGATGGGCGGCGTCATGGCGACGAAGTCAGGCGTCGTCCCGGCCTGCGCCCCGCCCACAACGGACGCTGCGACGATCAGTCCCGCGAGCCACAACCGGACCATGTCTTCCTCCCCCTAGGCACGAACTGAAAAGTATTATTATATTAGCTGATGAGTCCAGCGGTCGCAGCTCGAACCGCGCCGTCGTCAGAATGGCAGGACCAAGGGGAGGGAGGATCATGCTGACCCGACGCGCCTGTCTGGCCGCAGCCGCCGCGACGCCGCTTCTGGTTGCCGCGCCCGCCGTGGCGGCGGGGGAGGTCGAGGCCGCGCGCGACGTCATGCGCCGCGCCACCCGCTTCATGACCGACAAGGCGGCGACCAACGGCGGCTACGTCTGGTCCTACCTGTCCGACTTCTCGCGGCGCTGGGGCGAGATGGAGGCCCTGCCGCGCATGATCTGGACCCAGGCGCCGGGCACGCCCGAAATGGGTCAGATCTTCCTCGACGCCTGGCGCGCCACCGGTGAAGCCCAGTATCTGGAGGCCGCCGTCGCGGCGGGGGACGCCCTGATCCAGGGGCAGCGCCCCAGCGGCGGTTGGAACTATGTCATCGACTTCGATGGCGAGGGCTCGCTGCGTCGCTGGTACGAAACCATCGGCAAGAACGGCTGGCGGTTGGAGGAATTCCAGCACTACTACGGCAACGCCACCTTCGACGATCACGCCACGGTCGAGTGCGGACGCTTCCTGCTGCGGCTGGCCCTGACCACCGACGCCCCGCGTTTCCGCGCCGCCACAGACCGAACCGTCGATTTCGTCCTGAACAGCCAACTGCCCGGCGGCGGCTGGCCCCAGCGCTGGCCGCGTGCGGGCGAGTTTCGCAACCACGGTCGCCCCGACTACACCGGCCATATCACCCTCAACGACGAGGTGATGGACGAGAACATCGACTTCCTGCTGCTGGTGCTACAGCAGTGGAAGCGACCGGATGTCGAGCCGGCGATCCGCCGCGCCATGGCCTGTTATCGCGACCTGCAACAGCCAGCGCCGACGCCGGGCTGGGCGCTGCAATACACCCCCGATCTCAAACCCGCCTGGGGCCGGACCTACGAACCGGCCGCCGTGTCGCCGCACGTCACCGCTGTCGCGATCGAGCGGATGCTGGACTTCTATCGCCTGACCGGCGACCGCAGCTTCCTGTCCCGGCTCGACGAGGCGCTGGACTGGCTGGCGCAGGTCGAAGCCCCCGCGGCGGCCCACCACGAGGGCCGCAACTATTTCCGTTTCGTCGAGCCGGGGACCAACCGCTTCATCGCCGTGCATCGGCGCGGGTCCAACGCCCAGAACGGCGAATACTTTGTCGACTACAACATGACCGGTCAGCGCAGCGAAAAGCACATCGACCTCGCCCGCCTGCGCCGCCAGGTCGAGCAGGTCGCCGCCCTGACGCCGGACGACGCCGTGCGCCAATCCGCCCTGATGGAGCGCGGCCCCAGCCTGCTGCCCGACTATGTCATCACCCGCCCCCAGGGCGGGTCCGACCTGAACGTCACGGCCTCGCGTCCGGGAATGACACCGGTTACATCTCTGATCGAGGGGCTGAATGCAGAGGGATACTGGCCGGTGGAATTGCGTACGACCAGCCATGCCTATCGCGGCGATGGCCCGACCGAACCGCCGCCCGGCTTCGTTGATCGCGGTCAAGTGGGGGATGAGTGGGACACCTCGCCCTTCACCGAGGCCAGCGGCCCGATGGGGATTTCGACCGGCGCCTACATCAACAACATGGCCCGCCTGATCGCCCATGTGCGCGACGCGAGGCCAGCATGAGCGGGCGCCTTGTCTTGGCCGGCGCACTCGCGCCATCACCGGCGCCGCCGCCGCACAGGACCGCGCGCCCGACGGCCGCGCCTATCGCGCCTTAACCCCGGTTCAGTCCGCGTAACGCATAACGAAAAAGAGGAAACGTCCATGAGCCCCATCAATCGTCGCACCGCCCTGAGCAGCCTGCTCGGCGGCGTCGCCGCATCCGCTCTGCCGGTCGGCGCCGTCTTCGCCCAGACCAACGAAGAGGCCGCGCCTCTGGGCCGCGAATGGGCCGGGATGAAGTGGCGCAAAGGGATCGAGGGCCAGCGCATGGCCGATCTCGGCGACGGCACCTTCCTCAACCCCATCATGTCTGGCGACCACCCGGACCCGTCGATCCTCAAGGACGGCGACGACTACTACATGACCTTCTCGTCGTTCGAGTCGGTGCCCGGCATCCACATCTGGCACTCGCGCGACCTCGTGAACTGGCGGCCGATCACAGCGGCCCTGACCAAGAACATCGGCTCGGTCTGGGCGCCTGAACTGATCAAGCACGAGGGCCGCTTCTACTGCTACATCCCGGCGCGCTTCCCCGACTACCGCTCCAACTACGTCATCTGGGCCGACAGGATCGAAGGGCCGTGGAGCGAGCCCATCGACCTGAAGATCCCGGCCAACATCGACCCGGGCCACATCGTCGGCGAGGACGGCAAGCGCTACCTGTTCCTGAACGGCGGCGACCGGGTGCGGCTGACCGACGACGGCCTGGCCACCGACGGCCCGCTGGAACAGGTCTATGACGCCTGGCGCTATCCCGAGGACTGGATCGTCGAGGGCCACGCCCAGGAAGGGCCGAAGCTGCTGCGCCACGGCGACTACTTCTACATGATCACCGCCATCGGCGGCACGGCGGGGCCGCCGACCGGCCACATGGTCATCGCCGCGCGGTCCAAGTCGATCCACGGCCCGTGGGAGGAATGCCCGCACAACCCCATCGTCCGCACCAGCAGCGGCGCCGAAAAATGGTGGTCGCGTGGCCACGCCACCCTGGTCGAAGGCCCCACCGACGGCGACTGGTGGATGGTCTATCACGGCTATGAAAACGCCTACTGGAGCCTGGGCCGCCAGACCCTGCTGGACCCGATCGAGTGGACCGACGACGGCTGGTTCCGCGCCAAGGGCGGCGACCTGTCCAAGCCCATCGCCATGCCGCGCGGCGGTCAGGCCGTGCCGCACGGCATGGCCCTGTCGGACGACTTCTCGACCGACAAGTTCGGCGTCCAGTGGAGCTTCTACGACCCGCAGCCGAACGAGAAGGACCGCCTGCGTCGCGAGAACGGCGTCCTGCACATGAAGGCCAAGGGCAAGGCGCCGGTCGACTGTTCGCCGCTGACCTTCGTCCAGGGCGAGCAGGCCTATCAGATCGAATGCGAGATCGAGATCGACCCCGGCGCCGTGGCCGGACTGATCCTGTTCTACGACCGCGCCCTCTATGCCGGGCTGGGCTTCGACGCGACGCGCTACGTCACCCACCAGTACGGGATCGAACGCGGACGGCCCGCCAATCCGCACGGTCGTCGCATGTTCATGCGCCTGACCAACGCCTATCAGAACGTCTATTTCGACACCTCGGCCGATGGGGTGAACTGGAAGCGTTTCGACCGCGGCATGGAGGTGTCGGGCTACAACCAGAACGTCCGCGGCGGCTTCATGATGCTGCGTCCCGGCCTTTACGCCGCCGGCGAGGGCGAGGCGCGGTTCAAGAACTTCAAGTTCCGCGCCCTGTGATGCGAAAGGGGCGGAGCCGATGCGCTCCGCCCCTCATTCCTAGCTTGACGCCCCGTCCTTTCGCGTCAGGGTCGCCAGGTCCCAGTCGGCCTCGACGAAGGGCCGCTGCGTCTCCGCCATCACCGGATAGCCGCCGACCTCGCCCTCGTCGTCGATGATGCGGCCGGCCCCCGTTTGCACCTCTTGCAGAATCCGCCGGTCAACGGCGTCGCGCGCCCAGGGCCGCGCCCCCGCCTCGGCCATGACCCAGGCCTCCACCTCGCTTGACAGCCGCGCCCGGAACCCGGCTGGCCAGTGCGGGGAGGCCGCCAGCCGCGTGATCCTGGGCTCGCGGTCGGAGATGATCCCGACTTCCTGCATCACCCGCCCGTCGGCGTGGCGTGCCGGGTTGTCGAGGGCGTAGAGGTCCAGATCGCCCTGCCCTTCCACGATCAGGAAGGGCAGATCAGCCCGCGTCGAGGGACCGCCGCGCACGACATTGCCGACGATCGACAACTGGCCCACCTGCCACGGATGATCGCCCCACTCCGAGGCGTTCAGCGCATAGTGCATGCAGCGATTGCCGGGGTTGTAGATCAGGTTGTTGGCGCTGACCGCATGGACGCCGCCCTTGAACAACTGGTTCCGCTCATAATCGTGGGCGTACAGATTGCCGACGATCAGCACCTGGGTCGCGTTGTCGTGGATCAGCGTCCCCTTGGAATGCTCGCCCTTGGCGTGGCTGGCGTTCGACAGCCCCTCGGATACGATATTGCGGCTGAAGGTGATGCGGCGCGAGGTGTTCTGTCGCCATTGCTCGGCCGTGGCACCGCCGTCGAAGCGGGGGCCGGAGGCCGACAGGTTCTCATCCGTCGCCCAGCTGAAGGAGCACTGGTCCACGATGACGTCGTGCGCGCCCGACGTGGTCAGGCCGTCCACCTCCCAGCCGCTTTTCGCCGCCGCCCCGTCCGCGCCGGGCCGGATGCGCAGGTGCCGCACGATCACGTCATGGGTGCGCAGGCTGATCCCGCCCCGGATCAGGGTGATCCCCGGCTCGGGCGCCGTCTGCCCGGCGATGGTCAGAAACGGGTTCTGCACCCGGATGTCGCGGCGCTTCAGGTCGATCACGCCGCCGACCTCGAACACCACGATGCGCGCCCCTTCGGCCTCCAGAGCCGCGCGCAGCGATCCCGGCCCCTCACCCGCCAGGGTCGTCACCCGGATGATCCGCCCGCCACGCCCGCCCGGCGTCGAGGCGGCCCAGCCCATGGCGCCAGGAAATGCCGAGACCTCGCCGCCAGCGAGGGCTGGCAAGGGCAGAGCCCCGACCGCTGCGGCGGTCAGCATCAGGCGGCGACGGTCGATCATGTCAAAGCCTCCGCCGGCGGCAGGGGTTTGGCGAAGGGCTGGTCGGCGGCCACGACGATGCGGCCCTCGGCGTCGAAGTCCACCCGGATCAGGCCCGGCTTCTCGCGGAAGTGGCTCTGCTCGTCATTGCCGAAGAAGGTGGACCACCACCGGCCCTCATGGTCCTTGAAGACATTGCCGCCGCCGGCGCAGGGCGCAGCCTCGTGCTTCATTCGATAGGGGCCATGCAGATGTTCTGACACGGCGAAGACGAAGGAATAGCGCCCCTCTACATTGCCCACCGCGCCCAGATAATAGAGCCCGTCCTTCTTGAAGAGGGTCGCGCCCTCATAGCCCAGGGTGTTCTCGCCTTTGAGACAGCGGGCGCGGTCGCGCGCGACGATGCACTGGGTGTCGGCGAAGCTGATCCGCTTCCAGTCCTCGGCATAACCTGACAGGTCGTCTTTCAGCCGCACGATCTCGTCGCCCGAGCCGTAGGTCAGATAGACGGCGCCGTCGTCGTCCTGGAACAGGGTGGCGTCGATGCCCCGGCGCAGATGGGCGTCGGGCGAAAAGGCGTATTCATACGGCCCCTCGGGCTTGCCCGTCGTGCTGCGCAGGATGCCGAGCCCTGCCCGACTGACGCTGAAACAGAGGAAGTAGTTGCCGGCGACGTAATGGATTTCGGGCGCCCAGATCGCGCGGAAGGGCACGCCGCGACGCATCCGCCATTCCCTGGCCCAGCCGCCTTCCCGGTCCAGGCTCCAGACCAGGCCGAGATAGGTCCAGTTGATCAGATCGGTCGAGCGCCACAGCTCGATCCCGTCGTTGAAAGCCCAGATGTTATCGCCGGTCGACCCAGTCATATAGTAGGCGCCGTCGCCGCCGATGCAGATTTGCGTGTCACGCAGGTGCAACGCCATCAGCGGATGGATCGACGGCAACAGACCCTTGTCCACCGCCGAACCCGTCGCGGCCTCGCCCCACGGCAAGGTCGGATAGGCCATCGGCCGCACGCCGCGATAACGCACCCCGACCAGCCCCGACATCCAGCCGCCGCGCGCATCCGCAGGCGCCGTGGCGACGCCGGGACCGCTGATGCCCCTGTAGGGATAGGGGTTCCGCTCGGGCGCCGGAATCAAGCGCCCCGAATCATCCGCCGGCTGAGCCATCACCCGCGGCGCGATCAGGCCTGCCGCGGCCATGCCCGCCAATCCGATCAGAGTTCGGCGATTCTCCATAATCATGGCGGCCCCCCCCTTGCCGTTTCGATTCAGGCATGATCATCAATGGGATGACACCGGTATCAGAAATCACTTGGCGACATAAAAATATTATAATACTTTTCAAATGAAGCCCGGCAATCGCTTGGCGGCAGAATGATCAACAAGGCCCGTCAGAGGCGTTGGGATCGAGGAGGAGGGACCCCATGATAAACAACTCAACGCTACAGTTGCGCGCGGCGGCATCGCCCATCGCACTCTGTATGGCCGCCATGCTGGCCGCCTCGCCGGCCATCGCGCAGACCCAGTCAAACGATGAGACCACCACCGTGGACGAGATCGTCGTCACCGGCCTGCGCGCCTCCCTGGCCAGCGCCCTGAACGAGAAGCGGCGCTCGAACACCATCGTCGACGTCATCAACGCCGAGGACATCGCCGACTTCCCCGACGCCAACCTGGCGGAATCCCTGCAACGCATTCCCGGCGTGTCGATCGACCGCGAGAACGGCGAAGGCAACTCGATCTCGGTGCGCGGTCTGGGCGGCGACTTCACTCGCGTGCGCCTGAACGGTCTGGAAACCCTGTCGACGTCGGGCGCCAGCAATGCTGACGGCGCTCTACGCCGCGACCGCGGCTTCTCCTTCAACACCTTCGCTTCAGAACTTTTCAACTCGCTGAAGGTGCAAAAGTCCGCCGACGCCATGACGGACGAAGGCTCGCTGGGCGCGACCGTCGATCTGATTTCGGGACGTCCCTTCGACTTCGACGACCGGCGCTTCGCGCTGACGCTGCAGGACGCCTATTACGAGAACGGCGGCACGCATAACCCCCGCGTGGCCCTGCTCGGCTCCGACCGCTGGACCAGCAAGATCGGCGAGTTCGGCATCCTCGGATCCCTTGCCTACAACAAGCGTGATCAGGCCATCGACAGCTATACGCGCGGCGTCGGCTCCAGCGATTACCTGTATCGCGGGGCGACCTTCAACAACGTCGGAACCAACGCGGCTGGCGACCATCAGGGCTTCGCCCTGCCTACCGGCACCAATCCGGCCACGGCCTTGCCGCGCGTGACCAACCCCGAAGCCCTGGCCTACCTGATCGGCTCGAACCCGGCGGCCTACGCTCTGCTCAATGGCGGCAACACCAGGGGCTCCCTGGTCCGCATTCCGGCCCTGTCCACCCTGAACCACCGCGAGGTCGAGCAGGAGCGCCTGGGCGTCACCCTGTCAGGGCAATGGCGGCCCAGCGACCGCACGACGATCAGCTTCGACAACCTCTATTCGGAGATGACCCAGGTCTCGACCAACTACCAGATCGGCGCGGTCGGCCTGAACCGGAACAACACCAACGGCAACCGCACCCTGACGTCGTTGAGCTATCAGACCTATCCCACCACCAGCGCCGCCAACAACAGCTACCGGAACCGCCGAGGCATTTACGCGACCTGCGCCAGCCAGGAAGCCAACGAGTTCCGTGACGCCATTGACTGCGGTCAGGGCATGTACGGCAGCACGCCGATCTTCACGACAGCGCCAGGCGCCAACGTCAACAACCTGTTGGCTGGAACGGGCAGCTTCAATCCGAACAACCTCGAGGTCTACGACTACTACAATCAGCCGGGTTCGGTCGGCTACGTCGCCCACCCCAACTATCTGGCCATGCGCGGCGCCTTTATCGGTCGCCCCTCTGTGCGGGTCCTCGACGCCGCCCTCAGCGAGAACGGCGACAACGCCGCCTATCTGAAGCTGGCCAATGTCGACATGCGCTCGGCTGTCGACCAGGGTGGATACACCACCGAGTTCCGCCAGAACTCGATCAACCTCGAACACGAGTTCAACGACCGGTTCCGCATGACGGCGCTGATCGGCGACTCCAAGTCGACCAACGAGAACACCGGCCTGCTGGCCGACTTCATCCGCCTGGACTCCGGTCAGGGCGTCGCCGGCAACGACTACTTCATCTACGATGAGCGCGATGGCGGCGACATGCCGTTCATGGACTTCGGCTTCGATGTCGCCGATCCGACCAAGTGGGACTTCGTCAAGGGCTACTCGGCCCTGCGTCACTACAAGACGGTCACCGAAAACGGCTATCGCACCGCCAAGGCGGATTTCGCCTGGGACTACAACGACGACATCACCTTCCGCTTCGGCGGCGGCATGCGGGAGTTCGACTTCTACTATACCCGCTACGAGCGCCTGATCGGCGACACCATGAACCCCAGCCTGCTGGAAGGCGTGCGTTCCGGCCTGGCCCCCGCGACGACGGTGGCCCAGATGGGCCAGGTGGTCGAATGGGGCCAGGGCCTGAACGTGCCTGAAGGCATGCCGTCCCAGTTCTTCGTCCCGAACCTCCAGGCCTTCCAGAGCCGCTTCGGTTTCGATTGCAACTGTATCAATGAATGGGGCGACTGGCGCCTTTCGGATCTGCGCAACGGCGGGGTCAACACCTTCTGGGTCGATGAAAAGACCACCAGCCTGTACGGCCAGGTCGACTTCCATATCCCCCTGTTCGTCGGCGACCTGCGCGGCAACGCGGGCGTGCGTTACGCCAAGACCGAGGTGGATGCTCGCGGCCGTTCACCGAGCGGTCGTGCAGTCGAAAACACCAATGAGTACGAAGATTACCTTCCCTCGCTGAACCTCGCATGGGAGCCGACGGACAAGCTGATCCTGCGTTTCGCAGCAGCCAAGGTCATGGCCCGCCCGCAAATGATGGCTCTGCATCCCGGCGTCACGGCCTTCAACGTCCCGGCCGGCATCGGAACCGCGCCTGCCGACTTCGACGGCAGCAACGCCGCCATCACCCTGGGCAACACCCGACTGAAGCCGTTCCGCGCCACCAACCTCGACTTCAATGTCGAATGGTACTTCGCTCGCGATTCCCTGCTGTCGTTCGCCTACTTCTGGAAGGAAATCGAAAGCTTCCCGCAGGTCGTCTTGAGAGAGGCCAGGCTGAGCGAGATCTTCGACACCGAAGCCATCGCCAATCTGCGCGCGACCTGGGACGGCCTGGTCGATGAAGCCTCGGCCAGCCGCCGCGCCTATCTTGACGGCGACAACCCCTTCCAGATCCGCCAATACAACGACGCGCCGGGCGGCACTCTGGACGGTTTCGAAATCGCCTATCAGCAGAACTTCACCTTCCTGCCGGGGCTGCTGGAATATACGGGCGTCCAGCTGAACTACACCAAGATCAACTCCGAAATGGAGTATATCCTGGATCCTGCCCGCGGCCTGACCGGCATGGCCCCCTTCCTCGGCGCCTCGCCGGAATCATTCAACGCCACGGTCTTCTATGAAGACACGAAACTCAGCGCCCGCGTGTCGGCCGCCTATCGCGCCGCCTATCAGACGACCTACCCGCTGGCTTCGGGGGGTTGCGATCCGGGCGTCTGCGACTCGCCGCTGATCAACGACTTCATCGGCAGCGACGAGACGCTGAACGTCGACGCCTCTCTTTCCTACAAGCTCACGGACCACGTCACCCTGACTGCAGAGGCGCTGAACCTGACCAATCAGACGGATAGCCGCTGGGCCTATCAGAACGACCCCGTCGTTCAGAACTACGCCAGCACGGGCCGTCAATACTTTGTCGGAGCCCGGTTCACCTTCTGATTTCCAATCGGCAGAGCCTCCTCCCAGGAGAGCTGTCGCACTTGAGGCGCCGTGGAGACACGGCGCTTCCTTTTGTCCGCCATCCAGCTTGCAAGCTGCACAAGGAGTCGTCGTGGTGATTTCCCATTCCTGGCTCGCCGCCGCCGCAGTTGTGGCCCTGTCTTCGACTGCCGCACCGCCTGTGCAGGCTGCGGACACGCCCGTCGTCTGGGGCGCCGCCGTGCTGGCCCAGGCCGGAGACTGGTATTCCAGTCCCTCAGCGCGCCGCATCGCCGACAACGTAATCTCCCATCAATCGCGCGAAGGCGGCTGGCCAAAGAACACCCGGCTGGACGAACCTGTGCGCCCTGACGCAGACCCCGGCCTGGCCAACACCTTCGACAATCAGGCCACCACCTTGCCATTGGCCTTTCTCGCCAGAATGACCACGGCCACCGGCGATGCAGCCTACGCGACGGCCTTCCACCGGGGCCTCGACTACGTCCTGAAGGCCCAGTATCCCAACGGCGGCTGGCCACAATACTATCCGCTTCGGGGCGGCTACCACGACCACCTGACCTTCAATGACGACGCCATGGTGCGGATTCTGAGCCTGCTGAAGGATGTGGCAGCGGGCCGCCAGCCCTATGAGTTTGTTGACGCCGCGCAGCGAGCCCGCGCCGCCCTGGCGGTGGAGAGGGGCGTCGATGTCATTCTCAAGGCTCAGGTACGTCAGGGAGACCGCCTGACCGTCTGGTGCGCGCAACACGACGCCGTCACCCTTGCCCCCGCATGGGCGCGCAAGTTCGAGCCGCCTTCATTGTCAGGCAGCGAAAGCGTCGGAGTGGTGCGTCTTCTCATGTCGCTGGACAATCCCTCACCCGAGATTATCGCCGCCGTAGACGCCGCTGCGACGTGGTTTGAAGCGTCAGCGATACGTGACACACGCCTTGAAACCTATACGAACGCCGACGGTCAGCCGGACAGGCGGCTCACGTCCGCGGCCGGCGCCCCTCCTCTTTGGGCCCGCTTCTATGACCTGACGACCAACGCCCCGATATACATGGGCCGGGATTCCGTGCGTCATGTCGATCTGGCCGATATCGAACGGGAGCGACGGATGGGATACGCCTATGTGGGGGTTTGGCCTGCTCCGCTTCTGATGGAGGTTGAGGCCTGGCGTGATCGGCGCAACAGGAGGTGAGATCCTTCTGTCTGTGATCCATCCATCCTGATCATGGCTATGGACGATGGCCCGGCAATGAGTTGCCGCAACCGTCGTATCGGGCGGAACCCTCGCCCTCACGGCTCCGTTTCCCTGCCCTTGCAGGAAACATCACGCCATGTCTGACACTGTCGCCGAACCCGCCTTCGAACCGCCGCCCGAGGCCATGGCCTTCTATGAGGAAAGCCTGCGGCTGCTGAAGGAATCCGGCGTGCCCTTCCTGCTATCGGGTACCTATGCGGTTACGGCCTATACGGGCATCCGACGCCCGACCAAGGATCTGGACGTCTTCTGCAAGCCCGGCGACTATCCCCGCATCCTCGCCTTCTTCCAGGCGCGCGGCTACCGCACGGACGTCGAGGACGAGCGCTGGATCGCCAAGGTCTGGAAGGACGACAAGCACTTCTTCGACGTCATATTCGCCATGTCGAACGGGACGATCGCCGTATCCGACAGCTGGTTCGGCAAGGATCGCATCACGGTTTACGGCCATGAGGTGACCATCACCCCGCCGACAGCGCTGATCCTGTCCAAGGTGTTTATCCAGGATCGCTACCGCTATGACGGAGCCGACGTGAACCACGTCATTCTGAAGCAGTCAGACGCCATCGACTGGAAGTCGCTGCTGGATCAGATGGACCTCTACTGGGAGGTGCTGATGGCTCATCTGCTCAACTTCCGTTTCGCCTACCCGACCGAGCGTGGCCGTGTCCCCGCCTGGTTGATGACCGAGCTCCTGGAAAGGCTTCAGGCCCAGGTCGACCTGCCGGCGCCGCGCGTAAAGGTCTGTCGCGGCCGGCTGTTCAGCCCGCGCGACTATATCGCCGACATCACGGAATGGGGCTTCGGCGACGTGGTCGGCAAGGGACTGGAGGAACGTCATGACCCCGTCGCCTGAATCCTCTGCAGTCGCCGAATCCCAGACCCCGCAACCGGGCATGGAGTCCGGTCCGAAGAAGAAGCTGCGCATCGCCGCAGTCGGCGACCTGCATGTCGGAGAGACCTCTCACCGGGTCTATCGCGACCTCTTCGACCGGGTGCATGAAGACGCCGACGTGCTCTGCCTGTGCGGGGACCTGGTCAATTTCGGCAGGACGACCGAGGTCGAGAATCTGCTGGAAGACCTTCGCGCCTGTCGTATCCCCATGGTCGGCGTGCTTGGAAATCATGAGCATGAGTGCGGCCAGCCCGAAGAGGTCGCCCGGCTGCTGTCGGACGCCGGGGTCAGAATGCTGACCGGCGAGTCCTACGAGATCGAGGGCGTCGGCTTCGCAGGCGGCAAGGGCTTCGTGGGCGGCTTCGGCCGCTACATGCTGAGCCCCTTCGGCGAGGCCTCTATCAAGCACTTCGTGCAGGAGGCCGTCGAGGACGCCAACCTGATCGAGAACTCCATCCGCACCTTGCGGACCGAGCGCAGCGTGGTCCTGCTTCACTACTCACCAGTGGTCGACACCGTGGTTGGCGAGCCGCCCGAGATCCATCCCTTTCTCGGTTCGTCGCGCCTGGGCGAAGTCGTTGATCGCTACGAGAACGTGAAGCTGGTGGTCCACGGTCATGCCCACAGGGGCGCGCCGGAAGGCCGCACGGCGCGCGGCGTTCCGGTCTTCAATGTCGCCCTGCCTGTTTTGCGCACGCTGGGCGACACGCCCTATCGCGTATTCGAAGTCTGAGCTTCAGCCGACGCCAGCCCCGCCGGTCACGCCCCAGACCTCGCCGGTGACGAAGCTGGCTTCCTGCGAAGCCAGAAGAACATAGACGGGTGCGATTTCCACCGGTTGACCGGGACGGCCAAAGGCGCTTTGGGCGCCGAACTGCTCGACCTTGTCCTGGGGCTGGCCGCCGCTGGGCTGCAGCACCGTCCAAAAGGGACCGGGCGCGACCGCGTTCACCCGAACGCCCTTTTCGATCATCTGCTTGGCCAGAGCCTTGGTGTAGGCGACGATGCCCGCCTTGGTGGTGGCGTAGTCGAGAAGGATGTCGGACGGCTCGTAGGCCTGAATCGAGGCCGTGGTGATGATGGCCGCGCCAGGCGGCAGATGAGGCGCGGCGGCCTGACATAGCCAGTGCAGCCCATAGAGATTGGTCTTCATCGTTGCATCAAAATCGGCGGTCGAAACCTCTGACACGCTTTCGCGAAACTGTTGATGACCGGCGTTGACGACCAGAATGTCCAGGCCGCCGAATGTCTCCACGACGCGGGCGACCATGGCTCTGTTCCAGTCCTCGTCGCGGATATCGCCCGGCAGGGCCAGCGCCTTGACCCCCGCCTTCTCGATCAGGGCGATAACCTCTTTTGCATCCGCTTCTTCGGACGGCAGGTAGCCGATGGCGACGTCTGCGCCTTCGCGGGCGTAGGCGATGGCGGTCGCCCGCCCGATGCCGGAGTCCCCGCCGGTGACCAGCGCCTTGCGACCTTTTAGACGGCCATGCCCTTCATAGCTGTCCTCGCCATGATCAGGACGAGGCGTCATCCTGGCGGCCAAGCCGGGCTCGGGTTGCGGCTGACGAGGAAAGGGCGGCCGCGCATACTGATTGCGCGGGTCCTGCATGGTGAAGCGATCGGACATGGGTTTTCCTCATCTTCTGGTTGGCCCGGCCAGATGCAGCCAGCGGGATGACCTCCTAAATGTCTGCTTGCGCCAGGCCGTTCCGTCGCCCTGACGGCCCTTGCAACGCGGGCGGACAAGCGACGTTCTTACTTCCCGACCGACTGCCCTTGTCTGTAGCGTTCACCAGAAGCGGACCGCACGCGCATGTCTCTGCCCGACCACGGACCCGCCTCTGTCCTTCGGCCGACGCCCGCCGGCCTGTGGTGCCCGAAGGGCGACTTCTATATCGATCCCCCTCGCCCAGTGGACCGAGCCGTCATTACCCACGGCCATGCCGACCACGCCCGCGCGGGCCACGGAGCGGTGCTGGCCACGCCCGAGACCCTGGCCATCATGAGCGAGCGCTACGGCGCAGCCTTCGCTGGCCGGACGCAGGCGCTGGCCTATGGCGAGCGCGTCAAGGTCGGCGGCGTGGAGGTCTCTCTCGCCCCCGCCGGCCACGTCCTGGGTTCCGCCCAGGCCACAGTGCGTGAAGGCGGGCTGACTGTTACCGCTTCCGGCGACTACAAGCGACGGCGCGACCCGACGTGCGCCCCCTTCGAACCCGTGCCCAGCGACGTCTTCATCACCGAAGCCACCTTCGGCCTGCCGGTCTTTCGTCATCCCCCTGACACGCAGGAGATCGGGCGATTGCTGCGCTCGGTGCAGCAGTTCCCCGAACGCGCCCACCTGGTCGGCGCCTATGCGCTCGGCAAGGCGCAACGCGTGATCCGGCTGCTGCGAGAGGCGGGCTACGACGAGACCATCTATGTTCACGGCGCACTGGAACGTCTGAACCGTCTGTACGAACATTTCGGCGTCGATCTGGGACCGCTGGCCCCGGCGACGGGCTCGAAGGCCGACTTCGCCGGGCGCATCATCGTCGCGCCCCCGTCAGCCATCGCCGACCGTTGGAGCCGGCGCTTCCCCGATCCGGTCACGGCCTTCGCCTCGGGCTGGATGAGCGTGCGAGCACGGGTGCGCCAGCGCGGCGTCGAACTGCCGCTGATCCTGTCGGACCACGCCGACTGGGACGAACTGACCGCCACCCTGACCGAACTGTCGCCGCAAGAAATCTGGATCACCCACGGCCGCGACGACGCCCTGCGCCGCTGGGCCGAGTTGCAGGGGTTGACCGCGCGCGCCCTGCATCTGGTCGGTTATGAAGACGAGGACGACGACTGATGCGCGCCTTCGCCGCCCTGCTGGATCGCCTGTCGTTCACGGCGTCACGCAACGCCAAGCTGCGGCTGATCCGCGACCACCTGGCCGACGCGCCTGATCCCGACCGAGGCTGGGCGCTGGCGGCTCTGACCGGCGCCCTGTCCTTCACGGCCGCCAAGCCCGCCATGATCCGCCAGGCGGTCGAGGCCCGCGTCGATCCCGAGCTGTTCCGCCTGTCCTACGACTATGTCGGGGACCTGGCCGAGACGGCCGCCCTGATCTGGCCCGCCCGGCACGGGGCCAACCGCGAGCCGGAACTGTCCGAAGTCATCGACACCCTGAACACGGCCAAGCGCGGCGAGGTCCAGGGCCTGCTGGAAGGCTGGCTCGACGCCCTGGACGCCGACGGGCGCTGGGCCTTGCTGAAGCTGGTGACCGGCGGCCTGCGGGTCGGCGTCTCGGCGCGGCTGGCCTGGCAGGCGGCGGCGGATTTCGGCGGCGTCGAGGTCGCGGACATTCAGGAGGTCTGGCACGCCCAGAGCCCGCCCTACGCCGACCTGCTGGCCTGGCTGGACGGCAAGACCGAGCGCCCGGCGGCCATGGCCCACGGCCGCTTTCGTCCCGTCATGCTGGCCCAGCCCATCGACGAAGCCGTCGATCTGCCCAAGCTCGACCCCGCCGCCTACGCCGCCGAATGGAAATGGGACGGCATCCGGGTCCAGGCCGTCAGCGAAGGCGGCGTGAAACGTCTCTACAGCCGCACCGGCGAGGACGTGTCCGGCGCCTTTCCCGACGTGCTCGCCGCCCTGACCTACGAGGGCGCGATCGACGGGGAGCTTCTGGTGCTGCGCGAAGGTCGGGTCGCCCCCTTCGGCGACCTGCAACAAAGGCTGAACCGCAAGACGGCGGACGCCAAGCTGATGGTCAGCCATCCCGCCGGCATACGCGCCTACGACCTGTTGGCCCTCGAGGGCGAGGACCTGCGCGCCCTGCCCTTCGTCGAGCGCCGCGCGCGGCTGGAAGCCTTCGTCGCCGCCATAGGGTCAGACCGCATCGACCTGTCGCCCTTGGTTTCGTTCGAAACCTGGGACGGTCTGGCCGCCCGGCGCGCCGAACCGCCGCCAGGCGATCCGCAGTCGGCCGAGGGCCTGATGCTGAAGCGGCTGGACAGCGCCTATGAGGCGGGCCGCCCCAAGGGGCCGTGGTTCAAGTGGAAACGCGACCCGCACCTGATCGACGCCGTGCTGATGTACGCACAGCGGGGCCACGGCAAGCGGTCCAGCTTCTACTCCGACTATACCTTCGGCGTCTGGACTGAGGATGCGGACGGAATCCACGTCCTGACCCCGGTCGGCAAGGCCTACTTCGGCTTTACGGATGAAGAGCTGAAACAACTCGACAAGTTCGTGCGCGATCACACGCTGGAACGCTTCGGCCCCGTGCGTTCCGTCACCGCCACGCGTGAGTTCGGGCTGGTGCTGGAGGTGGCCTTTGAAGGTCTTCAGCGCTCCAAACGTCACAAGTCTGGCGTCGCCATGCGCTTTCCCCGCATCAACCGCATCCGCTGGGACAAGCCGGCCAGGGAGGCGGACGAACTGGCCACACTGGAACGGATGCTCGACTGAGCCGAGGAGGCGTCAACCTGCTGGACAGATGCTCCCCGCAACCAGGCGTAAACCACAGACCAGAACAGCGGAACTGGCTCAAACATCGGGACGTTTCGACGCTTCAGCCATGGCGGCTCCGTCTTGCTCGTCGTCGTTCCCTGGCGCCTGTTGTGGAGACCTCTGGTTGGCCGACTGCGATGCGCCGTCTCTAGACGACCGCCCCATGCCGCAAGGTCTGATCTGGTCATCCGACGACCAGCCGGGGATCAGCCGCAGGCGCGCGGGCAAGGGCTTTACCTATCGCAGCCCGACGGGCGCTCCGGTGCGAGGAAAAGACGATATCACTCGTATCCGCCAACTCGCCATCCCGCCGGCTTGGTCGGATGTGTGGATATGCATGGACGTCGCTGGCCATATCCAGGCCACCGGTCGCGACGCCAAGGGACGCAAGCAATATCGCTATCACCCGGACTGGAACTCCGTCCGCTCTGCGGACAAATTCGACAAGTTGCCCGCCTTCGCGAAAGCTCTGCCCCGTCTGCGACGTCAAATCGAGTCCGACCTGTCACGTCCCGGCGCAGGCCGCGAAAAGGTGATCGCCGCTTCCGTCCGCCTGCTGGAGCTGACCCTGATCCGCGTCGGCAACGCCCAGTACGCCCGGCAAAATCGCAGTTACGGTTTAACGACGCTGCACAAGCGCCACCTCACGGTCGAAGGCGTGGCGCTGCGCTTCACCTTTCGCGGGAAGAGCGGCGTCGATCATCAGGTCAGCATCCGTGACCGGCGCCTGGCGTCCGTGGCGCGTTCACTGCGCGACCTGCCCGGCCAGACGCTGTTCAAATACGCCGATCCTCTTGGCGTCATGCATCAGGTCACGTCAGATGATCTGAACGCCTATATCCGCGCCGTCATGGGGGATGAGTTTTCAGCCAAGGACTTTCGAACCTGGGCGGGAACCGTGTCTGCGGCGCGGTTGCTCAGGGATACGGAGCCGCCGAACTCGTCAACGGACGCAAAGCGAAAGGCTACGGCCTGTCTTCGAACGGTGGCGGGCCTTCTGGGCAACACCCTGTCCGTCTGTCGCACCTCCTACGTCCATCCGCTCGTGCTCACCCTCTTCGCGAGCGGCGAGATGGCTGATGCCTTGCCGGGCGCCGACACCCTGGGCTTCGAAAAGGCCCTGGCCAGGACGCTATCAAGGCGCACGACATGACCGGCGCCGCGTGACATCACCAAATCGCGCAGATCGGCCAGGTGAAACAGAGCGAGAACATAGCTATACCCCTTCACCTGTCTCTGGATCATCTTCTTGACCATCTGCGCGCCCGGCACTGACCTGCTTCCTCCACGCTTTCGCGACTGGTTCGCCGGGCGTGGCTGGTCGGTGCGCTCTCATCAGCTAGAGATGATCGAAAAGGCGGACGCCGGCGTCGACGTGCTTCTGGTGGCGCCCACGGGGGGCGGCAAGACGCTGGCCGGTTTTCTGCCCAGCCTGATCGATCTTGCGGAACGCGGCCCTCGCAATGGGCCGAAGTCATTGCACACCCTCTATATTTCCCCGCTGAAGGCCCTGGCCGTGGATGTGGAACGCAACCTGCTGACGCCGGTGCGTGAGATGGGCCTGCCTATCGTGGTCGAATCCAGGACCGGCGACACCGGGCAGGCCCGCCGCCAGCGCCAGAAGAACCTGCCGCCCGACATTCTGCTGACGACGCCTGAACAGCTCGCCCTGTTCTGCGCCTGGGAGGGCGCGCGAGACTACTTCGAAAACCTGCGCTGCGTGGTGATCGACGAGATCCATGCCATCCACGGCTCGAAGCGGGGCGACCTTCTGTCGTTGGGGCTGGCGCGCCTGAGGCGCTTTGCGCCCCATGTGCGCTGCGTCGGGCTTTCTGCGACGGCGGACGACCCGGCGCGAGTTCGAAGGTGGCTGTCGGATCGCGGCGACGACATCGTTCTGGGTCGAGCCGGCGCTCCGCCGCAACTGGAGGTCCTATTATCCGAGAACCGTGTGCCCTGGGCCGGACACACGGCCCAGCACGCCATGGCCGAGGTCTACGAGACGATCAAGACCGCGCGAACCGCACTGGTCTTCGTCAACACCCGGTGGCAGGCGGAGTTCGCCTTTCAGGAACTCTGGCGGTTGAATGACGACAACCTGCCCATCGCCTTGCACCACGGCAGCTTGTCGGCCGAGCAGCGGCGCCGCGTCGAAGCCATGATGGGTCGAGGCGAGCTGCGGGCCGTGGTCTGCACCTCCACGCTCGATCTCGGCATTGACTGGGGCGCCGTGGACCTGGTCATCCAGCTGGCTGCGCCCAAGGGCTCATCGCGACTGATTCAGCGGATCGGCCGAGCCAACCACAGGCTCGACGAATCCTCCAGGGCCGTGCTCGTGCCGGCCAGCCGCTTCGAGATGCTGGAATGTCAGGCGGCGGTTGAGGCGGTGGCGGAAAACGCCCTGGACGGCGATCCGCCGCGCACCGGCGCCCGCGATGTCCTGGCTCAGCATGTCATGGGGTGCGGTTGCTCGGAACCCTTCGACCTTGAAGCGCTCTACGCCGAGGTGACCCGCGCCGCCCCCTACGCCGACCTGTCGTGGGAGGCATGGGAGCAGGTCGTCGATTTTGTCTCCACCGGCGGCTACGCCCTGAAGACCTATGATCGATTCAGACGGCTGATCCGGGGGCCGGACGGCCTGTGGCGAGCGCGCAACGAAGAGATGGCGCGTCGGCATCGCATGAACGTCGGCGTCATTGTCACCGCCCAGACGCTGAATATCCGCCTGCCGGGGCGACGCGGTTCCGGCCGCATGATCGGCCAGGCCGAGGAATGGTATTTCGAACAGCTCTCGCCCGGCGACAGCTTTCTTTTCGCAGGCCAGATCTGGCGTTTCGAAGGCGTTGAGGGGACTGACGCCATCGTTACCCGGTCCAACGCGACCGAGCCCAAGGTCCCCAGTTGGGGCGGCTCGAAATTCCCCCTGTCCACCTATCTGGCCAAACGCGTGCGACAAATGATGAGCGACGAGACGTCCTGGTCCCGCCTGCCGCCTGACGTCTGCGAATGGCTGGTCGCCCAGAAGCAGCACTCGAGCTTGCCGGGCGAGGACGATCTGCTGGTGGAGACCTTCAGCCGGGGCAAGCGGCACTTCCTGGTCTGCTACCCCTTCGAGGGCCGGCTGGCTCACACGACGCTGGCCATGCTGATCACGCGGCGCCTCGACCGCGCAGGGGTGGGGCCGATCGGCTATCTGGCCAATGACTACGCCCTGTGCGTCTGGGCGATGCGACCCATGGACGGCCTCGATTTCGACGCCCTGTTCCAGCAGGACATGTTGGGTGACGACCTGGAAGCCTGGCTGGACGAAAGCTTCATGATGAAACGCGCTTTCAAGGAATGCGCCCTGATCGCAGGCCTGATCGAACGGCGCATGCCGGGCCACGAGAAAAACAGTCGTCAGGTCACCTTCTCGGCCGACCTGATCTACGACACCCTGCGTCGCCACGACCCAGGCCATCTGCTGCTGTCCTGCGCGCGTGAGGACGCGGCGCGCGGTCTGCTGGACGTGGCTCGCCTGGGTGAACTGCTGGCGCGGATATCCGGCCGCATCCGGATTGAGCGATTGGCCCACCTCTCGCCCTTCGCCGTGCCCCTTCTGATGGAGATCGGCAAGGAACGTGCGCCGGGAACCTCGGCTGCAGACATGATGCTGGAAGACGCCGCCCTGATCGACGAGGCCATGACTTGACCGTTCTTACGATGGGCGCGGCGGCCAATGACGGCGCCCTGGCTGTACGCGTCGCCGACGTCGAGGTGGTGCTGCGCGCCTCTGGCGCTCTGTGGCTGGCGCAGGAGCGTATGCTCGTGGTCGCTGATCTTCACCTCGAGAAGGGCTCTGCCTATGCGGCGCGCGGTCAGTTGCTGCCGCCCTATGACACGCGCGAGACTCTAGACCGACTGGAGCGGGAAATCGCCGCCTTGGCGCCCCGCTGTGTCGTCCTGCTCGGGGACACCCTCCATGATGGCGAGGCAAGCATTCGGATCGCCGAAACAGAACGCGCGCGTATCGCCGCCCTGTCCAATCGCGTGCGGCTGATCTGGGTGCGCGGCAACCATGATCCCGATGGGGCGGGCGACCTGGGCGGCGAGACAGCGCCCCTGGTCAAGGTTGCGGGTTTGACCCTGCAGCACGATCCGTCGCCCGGTCCTGTTGTCGGCGAGATCGCGGGCCACCTGCACCCCTGCGCTCGCATTCAGGGTCCGGCTGGCGGCGTCCGACGGCGCTGTTTCGCATCAGACGGCCGGCGCCTCATCCTGCCAGCTTTCGGGGCCTATGCCGGCGGGCTCAATCTGAGGGATTCCGCCTTCGCAAACCTGTTTGAGCGGCCGCCCGTCGGTTTCGCACTGGGACGATCGGTGACCGCCGTCGCCTATGCGCGACTGAGCCCCGATCGCGCATCGCGCTGAAGGGCGGCTGACCGCGCAAGGCTTGGAAGGATCACCCCTTCAGCGTCGCTCCGCCGTCGACATAGAGGTCTGTCATGGTGATATGGGCCGCACGGTCCGACAGTAGGAAGACCACCGCCTCAGCCACGTCCTCGGGGGTGGCCAGCTTCTGAAGCGGAATGCCCGCCTTGAAGGTCTCGGGCGAGCCGGCGATGACGCGGGCGGCGCCGTTCTCGTCAGCCCACATGCCGGTCTGCATCGGCGTCAGGGTCGATCCGGGGGCGACGATATTGCAGCGGACTCCACTGGGCGCCAGCTCCAGTCCCAGGCAGCGGGTGAACATGGTCGCCGCCGCCTTGGACGCGGCATAGGCCGCCATGGCGTGACGCGGCACGCCCGCTGCGTTCGAGCTGACGGTGACGAAGGCGCCCTTTCCCCGCTTGCCCATCCGGCGCGACGCCGCGCGGCCCAGGTGGAAGACCCCGTCGGTATTGACGGCGAAGACGCGCCGCCATTCCGCGTCGGAGGTCGCGTCGATAGTGGTGGTGGACAGCACGCCCGCCACGCTGGCGACGAGGTCGATCGGGCCGTCCTCGGCCTCGATGCGCTCGAACAGAGCCTCGACCGCCGCGCCGTCGGAGACATCCAGCGGCTCGACGCGCACTCCACTCAGCAACCCAAGGCCCGATGGCGCGGTGGAGGACAGGTCGGTGGCGACCACCCGCGCGCCTTCCTCGACCAGCAGGCGCACCACGGCGGCGCCGACGCCGCCGCCTGCGCCGGTGACCAGGGCCAGACGGCCCGCCAATCCGGTCTCTCTCATCGTGCGATCTCCTCGGCGGCTGTCATACGGGCAGCCAGAGCCGGCGCGATCAGCGCCGTCGCCGCCGGGCCGGTCAGTTGCGGGTGCAGGAAGGGAACCTCGACCACATCCAACTCGGCGGCGTAAGGCCGCCACAGGCCGGGCTTCAGGTCGCGCTGCTTGTGATCCAGCGCCGCGCGCACATGGGTGGTGCGCCCGCCAAACGCCTTGTGACGATGCTCCCGCACCAGACGATTGGTATCAAGCACCACGCGGATCACTCCGTCCAGCGCCGCTTCGGGCAGGCCGCCCAGCGCGCTGTCGCCGGCCTTCAGGAAGCTGAGAATGGCCTCCCGGCTACGAAGCTCAGGATACTGCGTCGGGTCGTAACCCGCGATGGCCAGCAGGGCGCGCAAGGCGTCGACAGGGTCCGGCTCCGGTTCAGCGCGCCAGCACTCGGCCGGATAGGAGTCCAGCATGGCCATCATCCCGACCCTGACCCCGCGCCGTTCCAGCTCGACCGCCGCCGCCTGGGCGATGATGCCGCCGACGGACCAGCCCGCAATATGCACCGGCCCCGGCGCCCCCAACGCAAGGATATGATCGGCATAGATCGAGGCCAGGGCGTCGATTCCTCCCGGTGAACTCTTGGTCGGATCCAGCGCGGGCGACTGCACGCCCCAGACTGTGCGACGTGGCGACAGGGCGCGCGCCAAGGTGCGATAGCCCCACGACAGCCCCCCCGCTGGATGGATCAGAAACAAGGGCGGCAGGCCCGGATCGCCCTCGGCCAGACGGATCAGCACGTCCAGTCCGTTGTCGAAATCCAGCGCCTCGGCGTCGATCAGGGCCGCCAGTTCGGCCACGCGCGGCCGATCGAACAACGTACCCATCCCCGGATCGCGCCCAAGCCGCTCGCGGACCAGCATCATCAGATGCACCGCCAGCAGGGAGTCGCCCCCCAGGGTGAAGAAGTCGTCGTCGGCCCCTGCCGGTTCGGCCCGGCCCAGCGTCTCGGCGAACAGTTCGGCGATGATGATCTCGGTCGGTGTTTCGGCCGCTCGGCCCGCCGCCGCCTCGAACACGGGGGCGGGCAGCGCCTTGCGGTCCAGCTTGCCGTTGGAGGTCGTCGGCAGGGCGTCCAGCGCCACGATGGCCGCAGGAACCATGTAATCGGGCAGTCGCGCGGCCAGCTTGGCCTTCAGGGCGGCGGGATCATAACCTTCGGCCGGGACCAGGTAGGCGACCAGATGGCGCTCGCCGGGGCGATCTTCGCGCGCCAGCACCACCGCCTCGCGCGCCAGTCCCGTGGCGATGACAGCGGCTTCGATCTCGCCCAGTTCGATACGCAGGCCGCGGATCTTCACCTGATGGTCGCTGCGGCCCAGATAGACCACCGCGCCGTCGGCACGACGTCGCGCCACGTCGCCGGTGCGATACAGCCGCTCGCCTGGATGGTGCGGGTCAGGGGTGAAGCGATCCTCGGTCAGGTCGGGCCGGTTCAGATAGCCCCGAGCCAGCTGGACCCCGCCCAGATGCAGGTGCCCCCCCATGCCGGGCGCCACGGGGCGCAGCCGCTCATCCAGAATGACCAAACGCGTGTTCCACACCGGCCGACCGATCGGCACGGGGCGGGACCCATCCTCTGAACCCGCAGCCCAATAGCTGATGTCCACCGCCGCCTCGGTCGGGCCGTAGAGGTTGTGCAGCTCGGCCGTCATCGTCTGGTGGAAACGGTCGCGCAGTTCGGCGGGCAGTTCCTCGCCGCTGCAGAAGACGTGGGCGACTGATATCCCCTGAGCCGCCGGATCGGCCAGAAACGCGGACAGCATGGAGGGGACAAAGTGCAGGTCGGTGATCGCATGGCGGCGGATCAACCCCGCGATGGCCGCCGGGTCGCGGTGCGCGCTAGGCGGCGCCACGACCAGTTCGCCGCCCGAGATCAGGGCGAGGAAGAACTCCCACACCGAGACGTCGAACGTCGCAGGCGTCTTTTGCAGGATGCGGCTGTGGGCGCCGATGCCGTACTCGGCCTGCATCCACAGCAGGCGATTGACGATCGCCCGATGCTCGACCAGCACCCCCTTGGGCTCGCCGGTCGAACCCGAGGTGTAGATGACATAGGCGGCGTCCTCTCCGCTCTGAACGACAACGGGCGCGGCGCCGTCCAGCGGCCAGTCGGCGGGCGCCAGCAGGGCTTCGCCGAAAGCGCCGCCGATGTCGTCATGAGCCAGCACAAGGCTCGGACCGGCCGAGCGGACGATGGCGGCTATGCGCTCGGGCGGATGTTCCAGATCAAGTGGAAGATAGGCGCCGCCTGCCCGCAGCACGGCGATCAGAGCGATGACCAGCTCCAGCGAGCGCGGCAGAGCGACAGCGACCACCGTTTCACGCCCGACGCCGCGCGCCGCCAGCGCCGAGGACAAAGACGCCGTGCGACGGTCCAGTTCGGCGTAGGTCAGGGTCCGCTCGCCGAAGGTCAGGGCCGGGGCGTCCGGGGTCGCCGCCATGGCCGCCTGCAACAGGGCCGTCAGGGTCGTATCCGGGACCGGATGGGCCGTGGCGTTGAAGGCCTCCAGCTCACGCGCGGCCTCTTCCGGCGTGGCGATGGGAACCTCGCCCAGGGTTTCGGCATCGAGCGCGGCGGCGAGGAAGACGGCCAGACGCTCCCCATGGGCTGCGGCCTCCTCCAGCGAATAGAGGTCGGGGTTGGCGTCCACTTCCAGCGTCAGGGCCGGGTCGGCGTCGCCGCGGAAGGTGAAGCTGATGTCGTCCACCGGGCCCGTGCCCAGCACCTTCAGCGTCGTGTCCAACCCCGCAAAGCGCGGCGGAAGGTCGAACGGGAGGACATTGATGAGCGGCCCATACAGGCGACGCGCCCCGCCGATCAGGCCCAGGTCACGCCGCAACTGCTCGCTGCGGTAGCGGCCATGGCGGCGGGTCTTGATCAGGGCCTTCGAGGCGACGATCAACTGCTCGTCCAGAGGCGCGCCCTCGTCCAGCGTCAGGCGCAGCGGCGGGACGTTCATGATCATGGCGGGCGTGCGCGCCGAGGCGCTGCCCATCCGGCCCATCCACGGCACGCCGATCACCGCTTCTTCCGCGCCCGAGAAGCGGCGGACATAGGCGGCGCCGATGGCGGTCAGAACGTCGGGCCAGGACAGGCGGCCCGCGTCGGCGCGAGCGCGCAGACGGGCCGTGACCTCGGGCGGCAGGGCGCGCTCGATGCGGTGGAAGCGATGCCCCGTCGTGGCCTTGCCAGGCGCCAGCGAAGCGACCTCGGGCGCGTCACCCATGACCTCGCGCCAGTAGGCCGCGTCGGTCGCGCGCTTGTCCGAGGCGCGATAGGCGGCGTCCTCCTCCCACACTTTGGCGAGGGGGTTGAAGGGCGGGCCGGGCGCCGGGCCGCCGCGTGCAGCGTTGTAAAGCTCGGCTGTGCGGTTGGTCAGCAGGGCCATGCCGAAACCATCGGTGGCCAGGTGGTGGACGCGCAGGCTCCACAGGAACCGTTGCGGTCCCATGTGGAACAGGATGTTGGCGGCCAGGGGATCGCGGGTCGGGTCCAGCGCCGTCTCATGATCGCGACGCATGGCGGCCATGGCTTCAGCGACGGGGTCCGCGGCGGCCGACACATCGACGATCCGCAGGAACGGACGGTGTGCGGGGTCCAAGGTCTGGTCCACCGCCCCGCCCCGCGCGACAAAGCGCAGCGACAAGGCCTCGGCCTCGACCGCTGTCTGATCGACGGCGGCGCGGAATGTTTCGACGTCCAGATCGCCCCGGATGTCGACATAGTGGGCGGTGTTGAAAATCGGGTTGGCCGGGTCCAGCCGCTGGGCGAACCACAGGCCCGACTGGGCTTCGGTCAGGGGGGCCTCAGTCGCTGGCGCCCGAACACTCCCGGCGGCGCGTCCGTCATCCATGCGTCAGGACTCTATGCCGAGCGCGGCGCGTTTCTGACGGATAATGTTCCACCATTCGGCCAGGGTGACGTGCTCGGCCAGTTCGCTGAACTCCAGCGACACGGCCTCGCTCCACTGCAGACTGAGGTTGAGGACGCGCAGGGAATCCACCCCCAGATCCATCAGGTTGTCGTCATCCAGAATAGTCTCCGGCGCTTCATGCAGCACGGCGGCGACATCGGCGCGCATGCGCTCCAAAGTCAGGTCCTGCGGGGTCAGCTTGGTCATGTCAGTCGATCCAGAACGCGCGCGGTCGAGGTCGCGACGGCGCAGACAGCGGCGGCCCAGGCCACCGCCTCCATGTGTTTTTCACGCGAGAAGTCGCCCAGGGCGTCGGCGACGAAGAAGGGCTCTATGTCACGCTGAAACGCCTCGGCCGCCGTCAGCTGGCAGCCGATGTGAGCATAGACGCCGCAGACGATCAGTTGGTCGCGGCCCCGCGCACGCATCAGGGTCTCAAGATTGCTGCGCTGAAAGGCGCTGTATCGATGCTTGACCAGAGTTAAATCCCCCGGCTCAGGCGACAGTGCGGGCAGGATGGCCTGATGCTCGGGGGCGCGGCTCATTCCCGGTCCCCACAGATCGGCCTGCAAGCCGCGATCGCGACAGTCCTGTTCGCCTTCCTGCGCCGTGTAGAAGACGGGCACGCCAGCCGCGCGCGCCGCCGTGATCAGGCGGGCGATGTTGGCGATCAGTCCAGGCAGCGGTTCCGCGTCCGGGGCGTAGGGACGCAGGAAATACTTCTGCATGTCGTGGACCAGCAGGGCCGCACGGTCGCGTTGCAACGTCCATTGGGCGCGCGAGGCGGGAATCTCCGCCTCCGTGGGCAATGCGTAAGCCGGAACGGCCGGCAGACCTTTTGAACCGCTCATGCCCTGCCCTCCTTTTGCAATATCTGCTGACGCAGGGCCGCGCGCAGTTCGCGGCGGCTGATCTTGCCCACAGCAGTCATGGCGAAGTCTTCCACGAAGACGATCTGATCCGGCACCTTGAAGGCGGCTATGTCGCGCTGGCGCATCCAGGCCTTGACCTCGACGCCGCGCGGCGCGGGGCCGTCAGGAATGATGAAGGCGCAGATGCGCTCGCCCAGATAGTCGTCCGGCACGGACACCACCGCGGCGTCGAACACGGATGGGTGGGCCAGAAGATGATCCTCGACCTCCTCGGCCGAGATCTTCTCTCCTGCGCGATTGATGTGATCGGTGGCTCGGCCCATGACGACCAGATATCCCTCGGGCGTGCGACGCACCACGTCGCCGGTGCGATAGAAGCCGTCCTCAGTAAAGGACCGCGCATTGGCCGCCGGTTCGTTGTGATAGGCGCGGATCGTGTAGGGGCCGCGAGTCAGCAGATTGCCGGGCTCGCCTTCGGCCACCGCCCGGCCCGCATCGTCCAGGATCAGAATCTCGTCGTCGGGACTGATGGGTCTGCCTTGCGTCTCCACAATCAAGGCCTCGTCGTCGTCCAGCCGGGTGTAGTTGACCAATCCCTCGGCCATGCCGAACACCTGTTGCAGAGTGCAGCCCAGCTCGAACCGGACGCGACGCGCGGCCTCGGGCAGGAACTTGGCTCCGCCTACCAACAGGACCTGAAGACTGGACAAGTCATGGCTCTTCTTCGCCGCCGCCTGCATCCACAGAAGGGCCAGCGGCGGCACCAGACCGGTGATCGTCACCCCTTCCCGTTCGATCAGAGGGAAACAGACGTCTGGCGACGGCGACGGCGCCATGACCACGGTCGCGCCCACATAGAGGGCCCCCAGATAGCCGGGCGAACTCATGGGAAAGTTATGCGCCGCCGGCAGGGCGGTCAGATAGACGCTCTCCGGCTCCAGCCCCGAAATGTCGGCGCTTTCGCGGACGCTGTAGAGGTAGTCGTCGTGGGTCCGGGGGATCAGCTTGGAAAGGCCGGTCGAACCGCCCGAGATCTGCAGGAAGGCGACGTCAGACGGGTCGGCGTCTCTCGTGAGCAGATCCACCGAATTCGGACTGAACCCGTCGAAATCGACAAACTCCTCGGCCTCGCCGACCACGATCACATGGCGCAGTTCCGGAACCTCGGCCTGCACCGCTCTGGCCAGGGCGCGATAGTCGAAGCCTTCGTGCCGATCCACCACGACATAGGCCGAGGCTTCGGCACGCTTCATGAAATGGATGATCTCGGTCGAGCGGTGCGCCGGCAGGGCGTAAACCGGGATCAGCCTGGCCCGGAACAGGCCGAAGACGACGCTGAGAAATTCGGGGATGTTGGGCAGTTGCACCACGACCCGATCCCCGGGCTTCAGCCCCAGCGCCAGAAAACCCGCCGCTGCCGTCTCGGCGCGATCGAGCAGTTCGCCATAGGTCCAGCGCGCCTGCATCCCGACCACCGCCACGGCGTCGGGCTGGGCCTCGGCGCGGCTGCGCAACACCTGCGAAAAGGTCTCGCCACGCCAGTAGCCCTTGGCGCGATAGAGCGCCGCCATATCGTCAGGCCAGACCTGTTGCAGGGGGATCATAGGCTCGTCTCGTCCATGCCCAGGGCGCGCAGCACGGCCTGGAATTTACCGGAAGTCTCGTCCGCCTCGGCGGTCGGGTCGGAACCCTCGACAATGCCCGCCCCGGCATAGAGACGCGCCTCGGCGCCGCATATCTCGGCGCAGCGAAGCGACACATGCCAGGCGCCGTCGCCTGCGGCATTGGTCCAGCCCATCGCCCCGGCGTAGAAGCCGCGGTCATAGGCTTCCAGTTCGCGGATCATCTCGGCCGCCCGATCGCGCGGAGCGCCGCAAACGGCCGGCGTGGGGTGCAGCAAGGCCGCAAGTTCAGCTGCAGAAACCTCGTCGGGGCGGTGCACGAGTCCCTCGATGCGGGTGCCGAGGTGCCACATGGTCCGGGTCGAGACCAGGGCCGGTCCCGGCGGCGCCCGCAGCTCACGACAATAGGGCGCCAGCGCATCCATGATGGCCTCGACCACCAGGGCGTGTTCGCGAAGGTCCTTGTCGGAGGTCAACAGGGCCTGGGCCGCCGCCTCGTCCTGAGACAGATCGGGACTGCGCCGGGCAGAACCCGCCAGAGGATGCGACAGAATGGCCCGGCCGCGTTTAGAGATCAGCAGTTCCGGCGACGCTCCGACCAGACGACGCATCGCCCCGCCCTTGCCCGCGCCAAGCGGAACCAGAAAACGCGCCGCTGACGGATCCGCCTTCAGATCGCGAAACAGGGCGAAGGGGTCGAACGGCGCATCAACCTCAAGCCGAAGGCTACGCGACAGGACCACCTTTTCAACCCTTGACGCCTCTGCCCCCGACGCGCGCATGGACGCCAGCGCCCTGGCGACCGTGTCCTGATAAGCCTCCCGCGAAGGCTCCGCCGTGATGCGCGGATTTCCAGCAGAAAACGACGTTTGGGCAGGATGGCTCCAGGCGCGGTTGGCGGCATGCCCAGGCAGGAACAGGCAGTCGTCCTCATCACGATCAAAGGGAATAGCGCCGACCAGAACCCGTGGCGAAGCCTCTAGATTGTCTCCGATAGCCGGGGAATCTGCGAAGAAGCGCCGAACGCGCTCGCCCAGGGTCGCCGCAGTCCCCGGCGGCAGACGACGCTGAACGCCCGTCGTGAAAAGTCTCAAGTCAGGTGTCGCCAGCCCAAAGGCCCAATCCATGGTTTCCGATCGCCCTGGGAACGCCGACACCTCGCTTCCGATCTGAACCGCCAGATCAGGGGCGCTCCAGAAATTCGTCGTCATCGACTCCATCGCTCAACCCGCCTCAAAACCACGCTGTTGCGTGTCACTCTCAACAACTGCGGCTATAGACGACCAACCTTCGCGGCGCCTTGCGCCGAGATTAATTCGCGCATCTGCTGACCTGCGCGGCCACGCGGGCTAGAGAGATCGTCATGCGAATGCTTATCATTGACGACGACGCCCGCACGAGAGGCTTCGTCGCTGAAGGACTACGCCAGCAGGGGCAGACCGTCGACGAAGCCGGAGACGGCGGCGCCGGCCTGCATATGGCGCTGGACGGCGACTACGACGCCATCGTGGTGGATCGCATGATGCCCGGCCTTTCCGGTCTGGACGTCGTCCGTTCCATGCGCACATCGGGATTGAAGACCCCGGTGCTTATGCTGACCGCCCTGGGCGCGGTCGATGATCGCGTGGATGGCTTGAACGCGGGCGCCGACGACTATCTGGTCAAACCCTTCGCCTTCAGCGAGCTCAGCGCACGGATCCAGGCCCTGATCCGCCGCCCCCCTCTCGCCGAGCGATCACCGCTGCATGTGATCGGCGACCTCACGGTGGATGTGGCGGCGCATCGCGCCACCCGCGCCGGACGGGTGCTGGATCTGACCCCGCATGAGTTCAAGCTTCTGGAGCGGCTGGCGCGCAACGCCGGGCAGGCCGTCACGCGCACCATGCTGCTGGAAAGCCTGTGGGGCTTCCATTTCGATCCCCGCGCCAACCTGATCGACGCCCACATCAGTCGCCTGAGAACCAAGGTCGATCGCGGGTTCGAATCCGATCTGATCCAGACCATTCGCGGAGTGGGCTATGTCCTCAAGCAACCGGACTAGGGCCAGGGCGTCGTCCGTCTGGTCCACGACCGGCCTGCGTTACGCCGCCGCCTTTTCCCTTCTGTTCAGCCTGGGCGCCGCCGTCATGGTCGCGGGGGTGGACTATGGCCTGATGCGTTTCGCGGAAGCCGAGGTGCGCGATGGCCTCAACCATCAGATGGCGGTCATGCGCGCCGACGCCGACCGCCACGGCACCGCTGCCCTGGTGCAGGATTTGAACGCCGAGGCCCGCAACCGCGACGCCCGTCGTTATCTGCTGCTGGTCGAGGCGCCGAACGGCAACACATTTTCGAACGGACTGACACGGCTGGCGATCAACGCAACCGGCTTTCGGCATAACCTGCCCAATAAGGCCCGGCCCGCGCGCTGGCCCGATCAGACCCCCAACATGATGACACTGAGCGCCCGCGCTGCCGACGGCGGTCTTCTGGCCGTCGGGCGCGATATTCAGCATCTGGATGAATTGCGCGGCGGCATTCGCCGCTTCGCGCTGTGGAGCGGTCTGGCCCTGATCCTTCTGGCCCTGGCCGGAGGCTGGGCTTCGGGGCGGATTTTCCTTCGCCGGCTTGAAGGGGTCAATCAGGCGGTGGGACGCATCATCGCCGGGCAGGACTCCACCCGCCTGCCCGCCGCCGGTCTCGGGCGAGAGTTCAACGAACTGGCGGACAATCTCAACCGGATGCTGGACCGACAGGAGGCCGCCCTCACCGCCCTGAAGTCGCTGTCGGAAGGCGTCGCCCACGAACTTCGCGCGCCGCTGAACCGCGTGCGAAACCGGCTGGAACAGGTCGCCGCCCATATTGACGATGTGGGGCTTCGTGACGAGGTTATTGAAAGAGCCCTGGCCGAAACCGATCAGGTCAGCGCCCTGTTCGAGGCCCTGCTCACTCTGGCGCGGATCGAAAGCGGCGGCGCCGCCCTGCGCCTCGCGCCCATCGACCTGGCAGAGCTAGCGACCACCGTCAGCGACATCTATCGCCCTCTGGTGGAGGAAACAGGCGGACATCTGAGTGTCTCGCAGGGCTCGCCCTCCCCTATCAAGGGTGACGCCGCTCTGTTGCAGCAGGCGCTGGCGAACTTGATCGAGAACGCCGTCTTCCACGGTGGTCCGCCGCATCGCATTGAAGTCTCGACTATCGATCGCAACGGAACAACGACCTTGCGCGTCGCCGATCAGGGCGTGGGCATACCCATCGAGGACCGCGAAAAGGTGCTGCGTCGCTTCTATCGGATCAATCAGGCCGATCCCGCGCCGGGCTCGGGGCTGGGCTTGGCCATGGTGGCGGCTGTCGTCCATGCTCATGGGGGTGAATTGAGCCTTTCGGACAATCACCCCGGATTGGTCGTGGAGATCACGTTGCCACGGCCCTGAACGGCGCCCGTTTCAGCCTCGAACGCCTTCGCCAGGGTCTCGACGATCCATCGTGTCGCCTGATCGTCGCTGGACCGTTCGTGCCAGACCAGATGATAGTCGAAGGGCTTGATGCCGACCGGGGCCGGGAAGGTCCGAAGATCATGCGTGGCCGCAAAGCGCTCAGCTGCGCGCCGGGGCAGGATGGCGACTGCTTCCGTCTCAGCCAGCAGATAGGGCGCCGCCCTGGCCGTTTCGGTGGCTGCGGCGCCCCTCGTTCACGCCCAGAGCGTTTTCTCCGCGCCTCAACGCCTTGACGGCGGTCAGGTCAGCTTTGCATCCGCCGAGCGCGGTCGCCCGGTGCTACGGCCAGACCCGGATCGGCGGCGCGACGCCGAGATCGCCAACCTGAAGGTCTCGCCGACAGTGCCGCTGTCGAACGAGGCCGCCTATAGCGTCACCAGTGTTCAGCCGACGCGCGGCCTGTACCAGACCGCCTACAGCGCCAAGCGCAACGCCGTCTTCGCCACCTCGGCGGTCGGTCGTCCGCCGGTGCGCCAATCTCAACTGCTGCGCCTGAACGCCGACACCCTGGCGGTCGAGGCCCGCATCACCCCGGCCGCTGCACCGGGCCGCCCTGGCCGCGACGGCCAACCTCAGGACGGGGGCGTCTACGCCGTTTACGGCGTCGGCGTCGATGACGCCCACGACACCGTCTGGGTCACCAACAGCCGCCAGAACACGGTGGCCGTCTATCGCCAGTCGGACCTGTCGCTGGTGCGTCAGTTCGAGCCTGGCACGGTCAATCACGCCCGCGACGTCGTCATCGACGAGCAGGACGGCAAGGCCTACGCCAGCGCCACCTTCCAACCCGAGGTCGTGGTGTTCGACACCGCCGCCCTGTCGGTGTCGAAACGGATCAAGATCGAGACCACCGTGCGCGGCGAGACCTTCTCGGCCGCCAGCCTCTCCTATGATCGCGCGGCTGACCGCCTCTACGTGGCGTCGAACTCGACCAACGAGATCGCCGTCATCAACACCCGGACGGACGAAGTCGAACACGTCTATCCGGCGCCCGGCGCACGCAGCGTGATCGGCGTCGCCCATGACGCCCAGACCAACCGCATCTTCGTCGCCGCCCAGGGCACCGACAATCTGCTGATCCTGAACGGCGCGGACGGCTCGGTCATCGCCGACACGCCGGTCGGCGCCGGCGCCCTGAACGTGGTGTTCGAGCCGAAGTCGCGCCACGCCTTCGTCAGCACCTTCGGCGCCGGCACCGTCACGGTGACGGACATCGACGGCCGTATCGTCGCCAACCTGCCGGCAGCGCCCGTCGCCAACCACGTCTCGACCGATGGACGCGGCAATATCTACGCCGCGGTCAAATCCGGCTGGAGCAGCGACGGCAACGACACCGTCCTGCGCATCCGTCCAGTTCGATAGAAGACGGCCCAGAGCCCTCGCCGCCAGGCGGGGGCTTTCACATTGCCCCCTACTGCTGCGCCCATCACGGCTCATCAGCGACCAAGCGTCGCGAGCAGGGCTGTTGCAAGTGACAATGACTATCACTACGCAGTGACAGTCTCTCTCTTGGCTCGGACCCTATGCCCTCATGACTCGCGCAGCCCGCCTGGCCTTGCTTACCTCCGCCAGCCTGTCTGTCGCATCGGCTGCCTTCGCGCAGAACACCACCACGGTGGACGATGTCGTCGTGACGGCCTCGACCCGCGCGCAGAAAATCGAACAGGCGCCGGCGACCATTACCCTGATCACCGCAGAGCAGTTGGAAAGCCGCGCCTATTCCGATCTGTTCGACGCCGTGCGCGACGTCGAGGGCGTCTCGGTCAGCGGGGGTTCGAACTTCCAGGACATCTTCATCCGCGGCCTGCCCGGCGCCTACACCCTGACGTTGGTGGACGGGCGACGGCAATCGACGCGTGACGCCCGCGTCAACGGCAACGGCGGCCTGGAACAAAGCTTCACCCCCCCGGTCTCGGCCATCGACCGGATCGAGGTGGTGCGCGGCCCGATGTCGTCTCTCTATGGGTCGGATGCGATCGGCGGCGTCATCAACATCATCACCAAGAAGGTCCCCGATCGCTGGGGCGGCACGGTCGCGGCCGATTACGTCGCTCAGGAGAACGGCGACAGCGGCGACTGGGCTCAAGGTCAATTCTACCTCGCAGGCCCCATCGTCGGCGGCAAGCTGGGCGCCCAGATCTGGGGCCGGGTCTATGATCGGGCCGAGGACAACATCTTCAACGCGCCCAACAGCACCGGCGTCATGGGATCGGACGAACACAGTCTGACCGGCCGCCTGGCCTGGACGCCGACCGCCGACCACGAAATCCTGCTGCAAGCCGACACCACGCGGATCGAGCGCTTCAGCACGGCGGGCAAGACCCTGGCCCCCGCCGCGCGCAGCACGCGCAACGACCATAGCCGAGACAGCGCCTCCCTGTCGTGGAACGGCGACTGGAGTTGGGGGACCAGCGCCCTGTCCCTGATGCGCGAGGAATCTTCGCGCGAGATTTTCACCGCCGATGCGACCGGAACCCTGGTGCGCAACCCCCGCGCGCCAGAACTGACCAACACTGTCTTTGACGCCCTGTTCAACCTGCCGCTGACCGGCTCTGCGCTGGGCGACCACAACCTGGTCTTTGGCGGCCAGTGGATCGAGAACAGCCTGCAGGACATCAACCCCGGCGAACGTGACAATATCGCCAGAACCTTCGACGTCTGGCAGCGCGCCCTGTTCGTCGAGGACGAATGGACCCTGACGCCGGACCTGGCCCTGACGCTCGGCCTGCGGGTCGATGATCACAAGCGCTATGGCGATCACTGGAGCCCCCGCGCATACGCCGTCTGGACGCCCAGCGAGACCCTGACGATCAAGGGCGGCGTCTCGACCGGCTTCCGCGCGCCCGAGATCCGCGCCGTGGCCGACGGCTATGCCTATGAGACGGGCGGCGCCAACTGCAACTATGGCGCGGGTCTGTGCGGCGTCATCATCGGCGACCCGGACCTGAAGCCGGAGAGCAGCGTCAACTATGAGGTCAGCGCCCTGTGGCGCCCGATCCCGACACTGTCGCTGAACGCCACCGTCTTCCGCACCGACTTCAAGGACAAGATCGATTCCGATCGCGTCTGCGGGCCGGACGCCAACAGCAATGGCGTATGCGACCTGCCCGAAGTTCTTCGCTGGAGCGAAGACCCGCTGTATCAGCTCTACTACTGGTACAATATCAACGACGCCCGCATTCAGGGCGTCGAGCTTGGCGGACGCTGGCAGGCGACGGGTCAACTCGCGTTGAAGGCCGGCTATACCTATACCGACTCGGTCCAGAAGGGCGGCTTGTACGACGGCCTGCCCCTGTCGCGCACGCCCGAGCACATGGCCAGCCTGCGGGCCGACTACGCCGCGACGGATCGCCTTAACCTGTGGGCGGCAGGCTCCTATCACGGCGAGGAAATCAACGCGGGCCTGCGCGTCGGCATCAACGGCGAACCCGTCATGGACGGCCCGCGTCAGGTCGGTCGCCGCTATCCCGACTACGCCCTGCTGGACGTCGGCGCGAACTGGCGCGTGGGGGACAAGGTGACGCTGAAGCTCGGTGTCTACAACCTGACCGACAAGGTGCTGAACGTCGCCACCTATGACTTCCAGGGCGACGGCCGTCGCTACTGGATGGGCGTCAGCTAGGACTTCTGAAGATGGGCCAAATGATGGATTTCAAGCCGGGCCGCCGCGCTCTTCTTCTTGGGGCCGCCGCCCTTCTGGCCGGCGCAGGCGCCTGCACCCGACGCGAGGATGCGGGCCCTTCCTCCCTGCTGACCGACCTGCGGGACCGCCCTTTGGCGGTCACGCCGCCCATCGGCAAGCTGTCGATCGACGACAGTCGCTTCCTGATCGCCCTGTCGCTGATCCATCCCGATCCGGTCAGTCTTCTGGCCGCCTGGGCGGGCGACGTGAACCGCCTCAGCCCTGAAATTTACGCCGCCTATCTGGCCAGGTCCCCGGCCCTGGCGACCCTGCCCAAGACGCCAAGTTCCGCCTCAGCCTTCAACGTCGAGGCGGTCCTCGGAGCCCAGCCGCAGGTGGCGTTGGTGTCGCTGGATTCCGGCCCGACCGACGCCCAGGCTGGCCAGTTGGAGCAGGCCGGGGTCCGCGTCGCCTATATCGACTTCTTCCAGCACCCCTTCCAGAATCAGTCGCGCAGCCTGACCCTGCTGGGCAGCCTGATCGGACGCGAGGAACAGGCCGAGGCCTACAACGCCTTTCGCGCCGCCAAGCTGAAGGTCATCTCCGATCGGGTCGCAGGGCTGAAGGACGAGCAAAAGCCGAGTGTCTTCCTCGAAGCCCACGCCGGCAACGGCCCTGACTGCTGCAACTCGGTCGGCGCCGGGAACATCGGCGACTATCTGACCTTCGTCGGCGGCCGCAATATCGGCGCAGAGGTGCTGAAACAACCCTCAGGCAAGCTGAACCTGGAGTTCGTGGTCGAGCGCGATCCCGACCTCTACATCGCCACCGGCGGCCCGCACCTGGAAAAGGTCGGCGGCTTTGTCGTGGGACCGAAATACGACGCCGAGACCTCGCGCGCCTCGCTGCGCCGCGTGGCCGACCGGCGGGGCCTGGCCACCCTGAAAGCCGTGCGCGACGGCAAGGTGCACGGCCTGTCGCATCAGTTGATCAACTCGCCCATCGACATCATCGCCACCGAGGTCCTGGCCAAATGGATACAGCCCGAGCTGTTCGCCGACCTCGACCCGCGCGCGACACTGAACACCATCAACGAGCGCTTCCTCGCCGTGCCCTACCACGGCGACTACTGGACCGATCTGGTCCCTGCCTGACGCCCTATTTTCCTTAAGGAGAGACCTCATGATCACCCTTCGCCACAGCGCCATGCTGGCCGCCAGCTTCATCGCCCTGTCGACGGCTTCGGCCGCCTCGGCCCAATCGATCGAGAAGACCGTCAAGGTCACGCCCGGCGGCCTGTACGAGATCGTCTTCAATCCGGCTGACAGCGACATCTATGTCGCCGCCGTCGGCCCGCGCGGCGCCAACCAGGCCCAGATCGTGCGCCTGGACGGCCAGACCTTGGCCGCCGAGGCCCCGATCAACGTGTCGGAGCGTCCCCTCTACGGCCTGGGTCTGAACAGCCGCACTCAGATCCTCTATGGCACCGATACGCGTACCGGCGCCGTCTCGGCCATCGACCTGAAGACCGGCGCCGTTGTGGCAACCATCCGTCAGTCAGAAGACGACGACAGCGCCCACGTGCGCGAAGTCATCGTCGATGAACAGCGCAACAAGGCCTATGTCACGGTCGTCGGCGGCGAAGCGGGCGACACCTCGCGCCCCAACCTGATCTGGGTCATCGACGGGGCGACCAACAAGGTCGAGCGGACCATCGCGGCCCCCGTCGGCGGCCTGACCGGCGCAGCCTTCGATGCCTCGACCAACCGCCTCTACGTCACCGGCATGGGCAGCAATGAAGTCGCCGCCATCGATCTGGCGACCGGCGAAACGGTCGGCAAGTGGGCTTCACACGGAGAATCGGCCATCAACGTCGCCGTAGACTCCGAAGGTCGCCGTCTGTTCGTCGCCAACCAGAAGTCGGGCGAACTGACCGTGCTGAACGCCGACACCGGCGCCCTGATCCACAAGGTCGCCACCGGCGAAGGCGCGCTGAGCGTCGCCTATAACGGCGCGGTCAAACAGATCTACGTCGCCAACCGTCAGGCCGGCACGGTCACGGTGCTGGATTCCGACACCTATGCGGTGAAGGCCAACCTGCAGACTGGCACCCTGCCCCAGACCATCGCCATCGATCGGGCCACCAACGCCGTCTATGTCACCAACAAGGCGCGCGGCCTGCCGCGCAACGCTCCGGCCGGCACGCCGGTCCCGGTCGATGCGACCGGCGACGTGGTGACCCTGATCCGTCCCTGATCTTCACGTCTCCTCCCCGAATTGGCCCGGTCGATCCGTCGACCGGGCCTTTTTGCTGTGGGAGAGCGGGCGATCAGCCGGCTTTCAGGACATCGTCGATCAACACCTGAAGCACGCCGCGTTCGCAGCGCTGGACGCGGGCCGAGACGCGATAGACCTGGGCCAGGATGTCGGGCGTCACCGCCTCGTCCGGCGCGCCGAAGGCCGCCAACCGCCCGTTCGCCATGACGGCGATGCGATCCGACACCCGCGCCGCCGCTTGAAGATCATGCAGGACGATCATCACCGTCATGCCCCGTTCGGCCGCCGCCTCCCGCGCCAGATCCAGCACCCGCAGCTGATAATAGAGATCCAGCGCGCTGGTCGGCTCGTCCAGCAGCAGCAGGCGCGGCTCGCGCGCCAGGGCCTGCGCCAGACCCGCCAACTGCTTCTGGCCGCCCGACAGCCGATCCAGCCGCTGTCCCGCCAGAGCCTCGGCGCCGATGCGCTGCAAGACCTCGAAGGCGCGCTCGACCGCCTGGGCGTCCGTAAAGGCCGCACCGCCCAGAGGCGTGGCGCGAATGGCCGCCACCACCGTCTCCAGCACCGTCAGGGCCACGCCCTGCGGCAGGGTCTGGGGCATGTAGGTGACGCGTCTGGCCCGGTCGGCCAGCGCCAGGCCGGTCAGTTCGACCTCGTCCAGCCTGATCGAACCCTTGGCCGGGATCAGCCCGGCCAAGGCCCGCAGGAAGGTGCTCTTGCCCGCCCCGTTTGGACCGACGACCGAGACGACCTCGCCCGCGTTCAGCGACGGCAGGGTCAGCTCCTCGACGATGGCGCGCCCACCGTAGCCCGCGCTCAGATCCTGAACCCGCAACCCCGTCACCCCCGCCCTCCGTTACGGAAGATCAGCAACAGGAAAACCGGCACGCCGATCACGGCGGTGACGATGCCGACCGGCATCAGCACGCCCGGCACGATGGCCTTGGACGCCGCCGAAGCCAGCGACATGATGATCGCCCCTGACAGGATGCTTGCGGGCAGGAAGAAGCGGTGATCCTCGCCCACCAGAAGCCGCGCGATGTGCGGCCCGACCAGACCGATGAAACCGATGGCCCCGACAAAGGCCACGGCCGTCGCCGACAACAGGCTGACGCGCAGCAGGGACAGGAAGCGCAGACGTTTCACATCCACGCCGAAACTCATGGCCCGGTCCTCGCCCAGCCGCAGCGCCGTCAGCCCCCGCGACGAGAGCAGGGAGAAGGGCGTCACCAGCACGACCACCAGGGCCAGGGCCCCGACATTGCCCCATGTGGCGCGCGACAATGAACCCATGGTCCAGAACACGAGCTGTTGCAGCGCCTCGGCCGACGACAGGAACTGCACCAGCGCGGTCAGGGCGTTGAAGGCGAAAACCAGGGCGATGCCGAACAGGACGATGTTCTCGACCCCCGATCCCTTCATCCGCGCCAGCGCCTGCAACGCCAGCACCGAGCCGAACGCGAAGACGAAGGCATTCAGCGGCACCAGCCAGTCGGACCCGATGAAACTCGCCCCCACGCCCAGCACAATGGCCAGTGACGCCCCGAATGAAGCCGCCGACGACACGCCAAGCGTGAAGGGACTGGCCAGGGGATTGTTCAGCACCGTCTGCATCTCGGCCCCGGCGAGGGCCAGGGCCGCGCCCACGAGAGCCGCCATCAGGGCGTAGGGCAGGCGCACCTGCCAGACGATGGCCTGCTGCGCCGTGCTCAGCGAAGAGGGATCAAACACGCCCTTCACCACAGCGGCTGCCGAAATAGAGGACGGCCCGGTGACGACATCCAGAAGCAGGGCCGCTGCGGCGACCAGGGCCAGAACGCCGAGAACCCCGAATCTGGTCCTGACATCCCGGGAATAGGCGATCACCGCATCTGGCGCCGCACGTTCAGCACTCGCCAATATGACGACCTCCGCTCAGAGAATGCGTCGCAATACACCCTGCCCCCTTAATCGGCTAGGGTGTCGCCATGACGATCTCGGGTTCTGTCTTCGACGCCGCCTCTCCCCCCCTGACTGGGGGGTGTGACGCATTGCGTCTGCTCGCCGGTGCGGAGGGCCCCGGCCTCACGCTCTGGATCAACAGGCCCGAAGCTGCTCGGCCGCCAGAAGGCTGGCCGGCGCTGATCCTGCTGGACGGCGAGGCCTATTTTACAGCAACCGCAGAAATGGCGCAGCGTCTCGCGCGTCGATCAATGAAAACGCGCATTGAACCCATGATGGTGGTGGGCCTGACGCTGGATGACGGCGCCGACCGCCATGCATCATTCAGCTTCTCTCCAGATGCTCACCGTCCTGACCGACAGGCCAGGGGGCGTTGGCTGCTGGAGCGTCTGTTGGGCCAGGTCCTTCCGCTGATCGAGGCGGCAGGCGCGGACACCACGAAGCTGGCCCTCTGGGGCCACTCGATGTCGGGCCAGTTCGTTCTGGAGACACGAGCGCTCGCGGGTCCCTTCGATCGCTATATCGCCGTTAGCCCCTCTATCTGGTCGAACCCATCGATCGTCGAGGCGCAGCCGGCGCGATCGACCCAGGAAGACGACCTGCTTGTCGTCGTCGGCGGCCAGGAAGAAATGACGGGCCTGGCTCCGGCCCATCTCGCCCGCCGCATGGTCAGCAATGCGCGTAGCCTGGTCCACAGGGGGGGAGTTCGCCTGGATGTGCTGGACAGCGAAGATCACGGCTCCGCGCCCTATGCCTCCCTGCCCGCCGCTCTGCGGTTCGCCTCACCTGGACGGTGAAAGCGCCTGCCCCAGGTCAGGGGCGGAACAGGACCTTGCCGCCCTTGCCCGGCGCAAGCGACGTCTCCACGGCGCGCGCCGCCTCATCCAGACCGAATACGGCCTCGACAGGCAGTTCGAGCTGCCCCTCCGCGACCCGCGTCAACAATTCGCCGATCAGGCGGCGACGCTGATCCGACGCCATGGCGGCCGAAACCTTGCTGCCCCAGAAACCCTTGATCGTCAGCTGCTTGAAGATGACCGAGCCGGAGGAGACCTGCATCGCCTCGCCCGTCATCGATCCAAAGGATACAAGAAGCCCATTCTCACCCAGAACATCGGCCAGGTCGCCCGTCGCGCTTCCGCCGATGGAATCGACCGCCGCCCTGACGGAGGAGGCGCCATGGAGAGACTTCACCTTTTTCTTCCAGTCGGCCGATGCGGTCGAGACGACATTCTCGACACCCAGGCCCTCCAGTTCTGCAACCCCCTCGTCGCGACGCACCAGGTTGATCACATTGACGCCGCGAGCCTTGCCCAGCATGGCCAATGTCTTGCCGACGGCGCCGTTGGCGGTGTTCTGAATGATCCAGTCGCCCTCGGACACTTCGAGAAACTCCAGCAGGGAAATGGCGCTGAAGGGCATGGCGATCAGTTGAGCAGCGGCCTCGTCGCCGATCGCTTCCGGCACCGGTATCAACCCGCCTGCCGGCGCAAGGAAGTATTCGGCCCAGGTTCCGTGGACGGAGGCGACCGCCACGCGACGCCCAGCCAGCTCGGCCGCCACGCCTTCGCCCAATGCATCGACGATCCCGACCGCCTCGCTGCCGCCAATGGCAGGCAAGGGCGGCTTGTAACCATAGCTCCCACGCACGGTCCAAAGATCGTGGTTGTGGATAGGCGAAAGAAGCGTGCGAACCCGCACCTGCCCCGGCCCGGGCTCGGGCAAGGCGGCGTCCGCGAGATGGAGAAGCTCGGCCGGGTCGCCGAAACGATCGTGGGTCACGCTGCGCATGGTTTTCCTTTCAGGCTGGGCGTCGCCGATCCTGCCCAGAGATCGAATGGAAATAGTTCAGGCATTGGAGAAGGCAATGCACCCGCCGCATTCGCTGACCGAGCCGCGACACGAGGGACGGCGACACTCCCGGCGGGGAGATGGCCCAGGTTCAATGCAGTTCGCACTCGGAGTCTTTTCGTCGGAACACGGCCCGCCTTCAGATGTTAACAAAGCGGAGGATTTCCCATGTTCGCCTTTGTCTTGGCTGCTGCACTGTTTTTAGACGCATCACCGAAACCAGAGCTAACGACGCCGATCGCTCGCGAAGCCGCCGCCGTGGATATGCAGGCCGGGCCCATGCTCAGCGTCGCGGTCACTCTCGAATGCACGGCGCGTGCAAGTGGTAAGGTTGAAAATTGCCAGGTGCTGGGTGAAACCCATCCAGGCCTGGGATTTGGCGAGGCGGCAATCGCCCTGATGAGGGATGCGACGGTCAATCCCGGCCGCGCGGACTTCCAGTTCGCCCGCACGATTCAGTTCACGCCCTGAATTATGCAATCCCGTTCCCAGGCTCCCCGTGCAGCATTCGGGGCGAGTGTTCGGTGGCGTGAAATGCGCCTCCAACATGGCCAGCCTCGCTCTCTGCCAGGCTAGTTCGTGAAAACCTGTCGGATGCCCGGGAACTCGGAAGCACGGCGTGCATTTGCTGCTTCTCGACCGACGGCCAAGTTCCCGGATCGCCGCGATAGGTCGCAGTCGCGGCATGCAGCGGTATTCGAAATCTTCGAAACACGCCGCCCGCGCCTATCCCCGGAGCCGACCGATAGTGACGACCCCAGCCTCCTCGGTCGACCTGACCAACTGTGACCGCGAGCCTATCCATATTCTGGGAGCCATCCAGCCCATAGGCTTCCTGCTCGCCCTGACCGCCGACTGGCTGGTCGCACGGGCCTCTGCCAATATCCACGCCTTCATCGGTCGAACCGCTGACGACCTGTTGGGCCTGCCCCTCCAGGAGGTTTTCAACAGCAAGGCTGTTCATGATCTCCGCAACCGCGCCGCTATGCTCGGCGGCAGCGACGCGGTCGAGCGTCTTTTTGACTGTGTCCTCATCGACGGGGGTGAGGCGTTCGACATTGCTATCCATGTCTCGGCGGGGGAAGTCGTCATCGAGGCCGAGCCGGCGTCAGGCGAGCATGGAGACGCCGGCGGCACGGTCCGCTCGATGATTTCGCGCCTGGACCAGGCAGCCGACTTCCCCGCCTTCTTCAGAGAGGGCGCGCGTCAGGTCCGCGCCCTGCTGGGGTTCGACCGCGTCATGGTCTACCGGTTCGCGGCCGATGGCTCCGGCGAAGTGGTGGCTGAAGCCGCGCGCTCCGGCATTGGAAAATTCATGGGCCTGCGCTACCCGGCGAGCGACATCCCCGCCCAGGCGCGCGACCTTTACCGACGAAATCTGCTCAGGTTGATCACGGACGTCGACGCCGTACCCGTGCCGATCCTTCCCCAGCGCGATCAGAACGGCCGACCGCTGGATCTTTCGCTCTCCACGCTGCGGTCGGTATCGCCGATCCACATTGAGTATCTCAAGAACATGGGGGTCGGCGCCTCCTTGTCGATTTCCATTATCGTCGACGGCAAGCTCTGGGGCCTGTTCGCCTGCCACCACTATTCGGCGCGGCGGCCCACGTTTGAACGTCGATCTGTCAGTGAACTTTTCGCCCAGATGTTCTCCATGCGTCTGGAAAGCCGCGAGCGAAAGGAGACGGTCGAGTACGAGCGACGCGCCCGGGACATTTCGGACCAACTTCTGGGGGCCGTGGCCTCGGACGAGACTTTGCTCAAGGATCCGGACTGGCTTGGGGACATCCTGACCCACGCCATACCGGCGGACGGAGTGGGAGTATGGCTGGGCGGCAACCACGCCTTCTCCGGCGCAACGCCTCCGATTGAGGACTTCCGCCGGATTGTGCGAGCCCTCAATGGTACGGCGGCCGGTCGGGTCTTCGCCACGGATCACATCGGCGCGCTCGTCCCGGACGCCAGCGCCTTCGCCTCCGGCGCCGCCGGCCTGCTGGCCATTCCCATATCGCGATCCCCGCGTGACTACGTCATCCTGTTCCGCAAGGAGCTGATCCATTCGGTGCGTTGGGCGGGCGATCCGCACAAGCCGGTTCAATACGGACCGAACGGCCCTCGTCTGACGCCCCGCGAAAGCTTCGCTGAGTGGAAGGAACTCGTGGAGGGCCGCTCCAAGCCCTTCACCGCATCCGAAGTCCGGGTTGCGGAGACCCTGCGGGCGACCATGATCGAGGTGGTCCTGCGCCTGGCCGACGAGGCCTCAGCCGAACGGCAGCAGTCCGGCGCGCGTCAGGAACTCCTGATTGCGGAGCTGAACCACCGTGTGCGCAACATCCTGGGTCTGATCCGTGGCCTGATCCGGCAGTCAGAACCGACCAGCGACAGCATCGCCGACTTCGTCAAGGTCGTGGACGGACGCATTCACGCCCTCGCGCGAGCCCACAACCAGATCACTGACGACCATTGGGGTCCCGCACCCTTGCAAGCCTTGATCGACGCTGAAGCAGCAGCCTTTGTCGACGAGCATGACCGGATTACGGTTCAGGGCGAGCCGATTCACCTGAACCCCAACGCCTATTCCACCATGGCTCTGGTGCTCCACGAACTAGTCACCAACTCCAACAAGTACGGCAGTCTCTCGGTCCAAGGCGGGAGAGTGGTCATAGGCTGGAACCGCAACGCGGCAGGCGACCTGATCATGGAGTGGCGCGAGACCGGCGGCCCGCCGGTGCAGGCGCCGTCCCGCCAGGGCTTCGGCACAACCATCATCAACCGTTCGGTGCCCTATGATCTGGGCGGTTCGGCCGATATCGACTACAATCCAAAAGGCGTTCACGCGGTTTTCCGCATTCCGGCCCGACATCTTTCCGAGCCGCGCGCCGCAGGCGAGGCAAAGCGTATCAGGTATCCGCGCCCTGCGGTCGGCCATCCGCAGATCGAACCGGACGCCATGCTCACCGGCCACGACATTCTTCTGGTCGAAGACAGCCTGATCATTGCTCTGGACGCTGAGGACATCGCCCATCGCCTGGGCGCCGCCTCCGTCACCACCGCAGCCACGGTGGATGGCGCGTTGGAATTCATCGACACCGCCCGCCCTACGGTTGCGATGTTGGATATCAATCTCGGCGACAGGAACAGCTATCCGATCGCCGACCGGTTGGCCGAACTCGGCGTGCCCTTCATTTTTGCAACAGGCTATGGCGAACAGGCCAATCCGCCGGTGGAGCACCGAGGCCGTCTGGTCGTTCAGAAGCCCTATACGCTAGAAAACGTCGCGCGAGCTTTCGACAGCCTGAACATCAAGACCGACTAAGGTCGGCACGCTGTCGCCTCGCGACCCCGGAGGATTTTTGGACCAGACCGCCGACAAGACTTTTTTGAACGGTCCAGGCGAAATGGCCCGGCTCATCCGGACGCACGACTGGTCGAACTCGCCGCTCGGTCCTCGCGCCGGGTGGCCGCAAAGTCTGACGACAACGGTGGGCATGATGATCGCGGCGCCCAATCCCATGGTCCTGCTCTGGGGTCCCGAAGGCGTCCTCCTGTATAACGACGGATACGCCCGTTTCGCCGGCGCGCGTCACCCGGCGCTGCTTGGCATGGGCGCGCGGGAAGGTTGGCCGGAAATCGCCGACTTCAATGACGGCAACATCCGCCGCGGTCTTGCGGGCGAATCCTGGTCGCTCCAGCAGCAGGAACTGGTCCTGGACCGAGGGAGCGGCCCGGAGTCGGCCTGGCTCGATCTCCACTACGCTCCCGTCCCCGACGAAAGCGGCCAAGCGGCTGGCGTCATGGTTTTCGTCAACGAAATTACTGATCGGATCCGGCTGGCCGCCGACGAGGCCGAGGCGGTCGGACGGCTCGAGCTCGCCCTTTCCGCCGGGCGCGGGCTAGGGACCTGGGACTGGGACATCGCCGCCGATCGCGTCCGTGCCGACGAACGCTTCGCCCGCCTCTATGGCGTAGATGTCGCTCTTGCCCGGGAGGGGGCGCCGCTGAAGGTCTTCTTCAGCGGCATTCATCCCGAAGACCTGCCATCAGTCGAGGCGTCCATTTCACGATCCCTCGCAACCGGCTCCGCCTTCAGCGCCGAGTATCGGCTGGTCCAGGCGGACGGAGAGATCGTATGGGTTATCGCAGAAGGCCGCTGCGTCCTCGACGCCGAAGGTCGCCCCAGCCGCCTGCCGGGGGTGAGCTTCGACATCACCGAGCGCAAGCAGGTCGAAATTCGTCAAGCCGCCCTTCTCCGCCTCCATGACGCTTTGCGCGACCTCAACGACCCAGCGGAGATGTCGGCCCAGGCCGCTCGCATAGTCGGCCAGACCCTGGGCTCACGCGCCGCCTACGCGTCTGTCGATTTCGAACGCGATCTTCTCACGTTGGAACAGCTTTGGATGCCGGCGGACGATCCTATTGCGCCGCCACAGTCCTTCTCCCTAAGCGACCAGCGCGAGGTTTTCGATGACTTGAACAGCGGAAGCGTGGTCGCCGTCGCTGATATCGCCAGCGACCCGAGAACGCGACCGGACGCCGCCGCATTTGCGACTCAAGACATTCGTGCTTTTGCGGCCGTCCCCATCCTCGAACGGGATCGCCTTGTGGCTGTCCTTTCCGTTCACAGCCAAGGCCCCCGCTTCTGGACGCCGGAAGAACTGGCCTTTGTGCGTGATGTCGCCGAACGGACCAGGAACGCCGTCGCACGCGTCGGCGCCGAAGCCGAACGCGCGGACAGCCAGATGCGATACCAGACCCTGTTCAACAGCATGGACGAGGGATTTTGCGTTATCGAGTTCATCGATGGCCCCAGCGGCCCCTTGAGCGACTACGTCCATGTTGAGGCCAACGCCGCCTATGCGGAAAACGCCGGCATCTCGGAGGTGGTCGGTCGTCGCGTACGTGACATGGTTCCCGACGAGGCCGACGGCTGGGTCGCGTTTTACAAGGGCGTCCTCGATACGGGCCGTCCGATCCGCTTTGAAAAGGAACTGGAAGCCACCGGCCGATGGCTGGAACTGGCCGCCTTCAAGGTCGGACCCGCCGAAGGCCGCCAGGTGGCGGTTCTGTTCAAGGACCTGACGGCGCGAAAACAGGCCGAACAGGCGCTGGCGGACCTGAATACTTCTCTGGAAGCGCGGGTCGAGGCGCGCACCGAGGAACTCCAGTCGGCCCACGCCGCGCTGCGGCAGAGCCAGAAGATGGAGGCCGTCGGTCAGTTGACCGGGGGCATAGCCCACGACTTCAACAATCTTCTGGCCGGGATTTCTGGCAGCCTCGAACTGATCAGCAAGCGCATGGCGCAAGGCCGTGGAGCCGAGATCGGACGCTATGTCGAAGCCGCCCAGGGGGCAGCCCAGCGCGCCGCAACCTTGACGCAGCGCTTGTTGGCCTTCTCACGCCGCCAAACGCTGGACCCTCGTCCCACGGATGCAAATCGCCTGATCAGCGGCATGGAGGATCTGATCCGTCGCACTGTCGGACCAGACATAGACCTCGAGGTCGTCGGCGCGGGCGGACTGTGGCTTATCGAGATTGACCAGCCCCAGCTTGAAAACGCCCTTCTCAATCTCTGTATCAACGCCCGCGACGCCATGGCGCCGCATGGAGGGCGGCTTACAATCGAAACCGCCAACAAATGGCTCGATGACCGCCACGCCCGGGACCGCGATCTGGCGCCGGGCCAATACATCTCCATCTGCGCCACCGACACGGGATCCGGCATGAGCCCGGAGACGATCGAAAGGATCTTCGAGCCCTTCTTCACTACCAAGCCGATCGGTCAGGGCACCGGGCTCGGCCTTTCGATGATCCATGGCTTCGTCCGTCAATCGGGCGGGCAGATTCGCGTCTATTCAGAGCTCGGGCTAGGCACCACCATGTGCCTCTACCTGCCGCGCCATCACGGCGTCCTGACCGAGGCCGACCCCGTGATGATCCGCCCGGAAACCGCCCTTGGGCAGGGCGAAACGGTCCTCGTCATAGATGACGAACCTTCGGTGCGGGCGCTGGTCGCGGAAGTACTGCGGGATCAGGGCTACGCCTCTATTGAAGCGAGCGATGGGCCGTCCGGCCTGCGCATACTCGAACAGGACATCCAGATAGACCTGCTCATCACCGACGTCGGCCTTCCCGGCGGCGTGAACGGTCGCCAGGTCGCGGATGCGGCACGCATCAGGCGGCCCGACCTCAAGGTCCTGTTCATCACCGGCTATGCTGAAAACGCCGCCGTCGGAAACGGACTTCTTGCGCCGGGCATGGAAGTGATGACCAAGCCCTTCGCCATGAGCGAGTTCGCTTCCAAGGTCACGGCGATGATCGACAGCTAGCAGGGCCAGCGCCCCGCGCCAATGCAACGCGATTCAGGGACCTGCCGGGCGCAACAGGCGCTGGTCTTTTGCGCGCACATCCATTCTCATCACTCGACCTAGGGCCGGGCGCTCAAGCAGGTCAATCAAAGATGGACTTCAGCGTCCGGCATCCCCCTGCGGAAAAGGACCCGGGCTCCCGCCGCGCGAGCGATGAAGGGTGGCGACATAGGGATCTCGCGACATGCTTTGCGGCGGGTAGGCATGACGGGGTTTCGCCGCAGCCGCGCTGGAGCAGAGAGTGAGTATTGAACGTCAAGAAGCCCCGCTGGGACGCAGCGGGGCTTCTTGTTGATATTTGGGTGCGGGAGCCCGCACCGCCTATCGTAGCATCAGCGGCACGATGGATTTTCCCGCCCAGGCCGCTATGCGCGGGTAGCGAACATTGGATGGTCACCCAAAGAAGAGCCTACCGCTGGGAATCGACAGGGTTCGCGGGGCTATCATTTTCCAGAATGACAGGATCCAGTTGAACTGACAGTCGCAAGGGCTGAACCATCCCGGAGGGAGGCGGCGCCAGTCGACGTCCATCCACCGCGGATCGCAGAGCAGCATCCGCTTCAGCGTGAGCGAAAGGCGCAAAGTCGACCCGTGAGATCACGCCTTGGGAATCGATCCAGAGCTTGAGGACCAATGGCGGCGTGGGCTGGTCTGCAGCCGCCCGGGTCTGATGCAGGTAGCGTCGGAGGCTCGACGCCGCCTCATTCTCCTCTTCCAGCCAAGCTGAAACAGCCTCTGTCGCCGCCTCAGCGTAGGCAACCCACGCAACGGGCGCCGCCTCAGGCGACAGGCTCTGGGCCTGAACCGGCGCCGTAAGCCCAAGAGCGGCGGCCAGCCCGGTCGCCAGGGCGCGCCAGGACGACGTCTTGGAACGGGAAGCGGCGCCAGTCATGAGATCTATCGCACCGGCTGAGCGGCGGCCTGAGGCAGGCGCTCACGTTCGAAGGTGATGGTCGAGAGGCGGCTGTCCAGCGCCTGCACCACCTCGGCGGTCAGATCGTTGGCGAAGTTGCCGCCCAGGGCCGAGTTGCGGTCCAGCAGCAGGCCGCACGACTTGGTCGCATAGACCTGGGCGATGGCGGGCTGGGCCTCATTGGCGATCCGCTCCATCGCCTTGACGCGCGTGGCCTCGACTTCCTGCCCGGCGTGGGCGGCCTTCTGTTGCAGGGTCTGCCACTGGCCGGCCAGGGCCTCGGCGCGCTGGCGGCGGGCGGCGTTGTCGGGCTGGATTTCGAGGGCGCGCAGTTCAGCCTCCAGCGGCTGGCGCTCGGCCTCGATCTCGGTCTGGGCGGCGGCGGCCAGTTCCTGAAGACGGGCGCTGGCGGCCTTGCCAGCCGCGGCGTTAGCGAAGACCGCCTCGCGTGACAGCAGGCAGACGCCCGGAATGGCCGGGCCGCCCAGAGGTTGGGCCTGTTGCGCGGCGGCTGGCACAGCGGCGCTGGCGACGGCGGCCAGGGTCAGGGCGGCGAGGATGGAGCGGGTGGTCATGGGTCAGGCCTTCTTGGATTTGGTCGGCTTGGTCGCAGGTTCGGTGGTCGTCGCAGCCTGGGCTTGCAGGGTCAGCAGCGCGCCGAAACGCTCCAGCGAGGCCAGATGGAAATGAACCAGCGCCAGCCACCCCCTACGGTGCCAGTCCAGCACGACGGCCTCGTCAAGGTTTGCGAACCGTTCCGTGTCGATGACCTGGAAACCGTCGAGGCCAAGCTTGCGCCCGTCCGGCAGGGTGGCGTCGGCGCGGCGGTCGATCAGCAGGTTCTGGGCGCGCAGCGCCTCGCCGAAGGCGCGGGTGGCCGCGGCCTCGCCCTGGAAGGCGTTGCAGAAGGCCATGGCGTCCTGCGTCAGCTGGCTGGGCTGATCCCCGTCAAACAGGGCCGTTCCCTCTTCGCCCGACCGGATCACGCGATCGGACGCGGCGTCGATGGCCAAGGCGAAGCCGTCGGGATTGATCGTCGAGATGAAGCCGAACGGATAGCGGCGCACATAGGCGGGCACATAGGCCTCGTCCATCCAGCGCCCCTCGGCGACGAACAGGTTGCGCTGCTCCAGACCCAGGACGGCCACGGGCTGCGCCCCCTCTCCGGCCGAAAAGACGACGGGATAGCTGCGGGCGGCGGCGGCGATCTCGCCGACCACGACGGGCACGAAGGGGGTCTCGGCGGCGAAGGCCACGTCGCCGTCCTTCAGACGCCAGGCGGCGTGCTGGGCGGCCGAGAGCGGCTGCGGGTCGCGATAAAACAGGGGCAAGGCAATGGCCAGGGACATGGGATACTCCAGTCAGAATGGGGAGCATGGAGGGAGGCGCGTCGGCCTCCCTCCCGCTGTCGATTACTCGCCGAAGCCGAGGAAGCGGCTGGTGATGATGGCGGGGATGTCGCCGGTCTTGGGACGGGCGCGTTCGGCCAGACGGGCGGCCTCGGCCACGACCGAACTGCTGGCCGAGGAGGCCGCCGTCAGGGCGCCGGTATTGACCGCCGCCACCGCCGGAATGCCTACCGCGTCGCCCTGGACCTCGATATTGGCGGCGTTGACCACCTGGAGCGCGGCCAGGTTGACGTCGCCCGAGACCCGGATGCCCGCCTCGCCCGCGTCGATCGTGCCCAGAGGCGCAATCAGGTCCACGTCGCCCGCCGGGATTTCCGGGATCGGGTTCAGGGTGGCGATGCCGGCGCCGGTGTTCTGGGTCGGCGGCGACAGGGTGACATTGCCGTAGCCGTCATAGACCCGGCGCGGCGGCTGATAGACGGCGGTCGACTTGGACCCCCGCCCGGCGTTGATGTCGCCCTCGGCCGACCACATCAAAAGGTCGCCGCCGAAGGTGGTGAAGACCCGGCTCTGGCCCAACAGCACCGACTTCAACGAATAGATGTCGATGTCGCCCGAGCCCATGGACAGGATGCCCGCCGTCGAAGGCGGCGCCACGCCGCCTACGCCGACCACCGTCTGACCGCCGGCCACCAGCATCTCGATGTCGCCGCCGAACAGGGTGCGCACGCCCGAGCCGCCGAACAGGGTCAGATCCCCGGCATAGGAGATGTCCTGCCCCTGCGCGTCCTTCTCGGGGAAGAGGGCGGCGATGGCGTTGCGGCCGCGCAGATAGCTGCTGAAACGCGGACCATTGGGGTCGTTGTATTCGCGACCGCCGGCCTTCAGCTCGTCGAAATAGACCCGTCGGGCGAAGACGCCGCGCTGCTGACGGTCCAGGCCGTTGAAGTAGGTCAGGGCGTCTTCGGAGTCAGACGCCTCGTAGCCGAAGCGATCCTTCAGCCACTGGGCCAGTTCGACGTCGTAGGTCTTGACCACCTTGCCGTCCTGATCGGCCAGGGGCCGGCCGACCTCGGCCAGATTGTCCAGGTCCAGATATAGATCGGTGAAGGCGTCATAGTTGGGACCGCCCGCCCCGACCCCGGTCAGGATCGAGATTCCGGCCCCGCCGTTGCGGGTCGAGGGCGACAGGTCGAACAGCGGGCCGACGCTGGTGAAGCGACCGTTGTCCGCCTGATAGATGTTGCGGCCAGCCTCAACGACCAGGTTGCCCGGACCGGCCACCGTCATGTTGCCGTAGATGATGTCACGGCCCGCCGAGATCAGCGAGATGTCGGCGGAGTCGTTGTGCACCACAAGACCGCCCTGATTGAAGACGCCGAACAGGTAGGCGGCGGCGCGGCATTCCGCCGGACCGCCTGGCGGGCAACCCAGACCCGTGCCGGTGCCGAGGTTGACGATGTCGCGCGAGGCCCGCAGATCGACCGGACCCGAGTTCACATAGAGCTGCGACAGCCCCTCATAGGTCATGAAGCCGAAGCTCATGTTGCTGATGTCGCCGTCCGCCGCATAGAAGAGCGCAGGCGCCTTGCGGCCGGCGATCAGGGTTCCCGTGGCCGTGTCCTTCTGGAAGGCGGTCAGTCCGCCGATGCTCATGGCGTTGCCCTGGACAGGCTTCACCGCATTCGGGTCCGCCGTCACGAAGTTGCGCCATTCCGTGATCCACACCGGACGGAACGGATTGGGCAGCAGGTCCAGGGCGTTGGACATCCCCGACAGGGCGATCGGTCGACCGGCGGCGAACGGGCCGGCGCTGTCCGTGGCCCGGAAGCCGCCGCCCAGGATCGACACCCCGGCCAGGAACTCGACCTGCCCCAGCGGCGACGGCGCCAGCTCCAACGGCAGGATGCCCGCGTTGCAGTTGTAGTCGTCGCATCGACCGGCGTTCCAGTAGATGTTGCCCTGGGCCGCCGTGACCCGAAGAATCGGCGGATACCAGTAGCGGCCTTCACGACCGCCCGCATCGCCTTCGCCCCCGGTGATCGGGGTCACGTCGCCGCCGGCGCTGAACAGGTCGATGCGGGTGTCGTCACGCCACAGCGAGAAGCTGGTCTGCATGATCAGGCCGTCGGGGCGGATGAACTGACCCGAAGCATCCACATAGCCGACCGAGACGCCCGCGATAGAGGTGACGGTCGAGCCCGGATCGCCGACGCCGGTCAGGACCAGATCGCCCCGCGTGTTGAGGCTGGCGTTCCCGTCTCCCAGAACCAGGGTGACGCCGCCATAGGCGTCCTGGAACGGCGTCCGCAGCGGATCAAAGCGACGCGGGTCCAGTTCATCCCGCCCGCCGACGTAGGCCGTGGCCCCCACGCCCCCCGCCATGATGGCCGTATCGCCGCGCAGGTTGACGACTCCGCCCGCCAGGGGCGAAGGCGCGCCCGCGCCCGCTCCGGCGTTCAGCGTGCCGCCCAGGCGAATGTCGATGTCGCCGCCGCCCGTCTGAACCACCGTACCGTCCACGACGACGCCGGCGTTGCGGATGACCGATGTCACCCGCCCGGTGCCGCCGACGGCGAAGTTCAGCGCCGTGCTGGCGATCCGGCCCAGGTTGCTGTCGGGATAGCCGGCCGAGTTCAGGGCCCAGTTTTCATGCACCCCGGCGTCACCGCCTGCGCGCACGATCAGATTGCCGCCGCCCAGGGCGCCGATGCCCATGAAGCCTTCCAGCAGGGGGGCGTTGAAGTTGACGTAGTCGTTGAAGCTGCCGGCGTTGTTCGGGACATAGCCGCCGAAGTTGATCCACCAGGCGGTGGGCACGTCCTGACCCAGTTCCGCCGACTGACCGTCGGTGACGCCATAACCGCCCTGACGCCACAGCCAGTTGCCGATGCTTCCGCTGCCGACCCGCTGGTAGCCAGAGTCGCGATCCGTAGCGTAGCCGGTCAGTCGCCCCTGAACCGCCAGGGTCAGGTCGCCGCCGTGCTCGGGATACCAGGCCTGATAGTCCTGGATCGAGGCGGCGTAGCCGTCGAAGTTCTGACCGATCCACGGATTGGCCATGCCGCTGGACCCCGCCAGCGTCCCGCGCGGCTGATTGTAGACGTTATGACCGTCCAGCGTGAGCCCGCCGATCTCCGCCGAGGGCGTGCCCGCCGTATAGACGCCGAACAGCGACATTTGCTCGTAGTCGCCGCCCGCCAGCAGGTCCAGCGAGCCGACCCCGGTGCGGATGACGCTGAAGTTCTGCATCAGCTTCATGCCGGTCAGCCAGTTGGTGGAGAAGCCGTCCGCCGTCGTGGCCTGCGGATTGACGTAGTGACGGTCCGACAGGGTCAGGTCGCCCGAATGGCCTGCGTGGGCCAGGTCGGTCGCCGCACGCAGGGTGCGCCCGTTCGACGAACCGATGTCGGCGCCCGCGACGAAGCGCATCGACCAGGACTGCGATCCCGCCGCCAGCATGGGCGCCACGGCCCAGATACGGCCCTGCGTCCCGTCAGCCTGAACCGGACGGGTGTTGTGCAGGGTCTGATCAAGCGGCTGCAGGTTGACGCCCGCCGGCACGGTCACGCCTGCCGCCAGGGTGATGTTGCGGTTCAGCGCGACCTCGCCCTCGAACACATTGATCGGGGTCCCGGCAGGCACCCGCGACGCGAGGATGCCGAAGCTGTCGCCCACGTCGGTCGGAACGACGGTTCCCGAGCCGAAATAGGCTCCAGGCTCGATATAGCTGGTGACGGTCGCGCCTGCCGCATAGAGGGGCGCCGACCCCGCCTCAAAGGCTGCGCGGCTGGCCCAGATGGGCGCCGTCGCCGTCCACCCCGTGGCGAAAATGTAGTCGTACTCGCTGCTGACGAAGTCGAAGGGAATGGTCGTCCCCGAGAAAATGCGGCTGTTGTCGCGCACCTCGATCTCGAAACCCAGCACCAGATCGGAATCCCGCCCGCCGAGGAAGGTGGTGACGCCTGGTGCGATCGGATCGCCGCGCATGACGTAGGGCGCGTCCAGCACCACCGGATCGCGCATCAGGCCGAACAGGCCCTCAATGGCGATATTGGTGTTGCGCGGCAGGATGTCGCCCGCCTGAAGCTGCTTGGCCTCGGAAAGTTTCAACTGCGCTGGCAAGGGCGTGTCCTTGGGCCAGGTCGTCGCCTGCAGGGCGACCGTCATCGGGAACATGGCGCCCTGCTCCAGCCGCGCATCGGCGGGCAGGATCGTGCCGGCTTCGAGGATCGACCCGCGTGCGATGACGCTGCCGTCCGGCAGATGGATGGCCGAAGTCGCCACCCAGTCCTGCGGCAGGGTCACGGCCTGGGCCAGACGCGTCTCGGCGCCGATCACCGTGTTGCCCAGGACGCTGAAGCCGTCGACCGGCGCGTCGAACGTCAGCTTGACGCCTCTCGGGAAACTGGCGCCGGCGGCCAGCTTCACCGGAGCCGACAGCTGATGGTCCGCCGGCCAGACGCCGACGCCGCCCGCCTCGCTGGCGCCATACAGCACCCAGCCGTTGTCGTCGGGCGTGCGGGCCGGTTCGCCGAAGCCATCGGTGATGCTGCCGTAGATGTTCAGGTCGTCGGCGGCGCGAACCAGCAGGACGCCGGCCTCGCCCGAGCCATAGACTCCGGTCATCTGCGTGTCGGCGTTCAGGCTGGCGTAGCGGTAGCCGGCCAGGTTCAGGTCGCCCGATAAGCTCAGGCTCTGACCCGGCGCGCTGGCCAGCTCCACGCCCGGACGCAGATGGAAGGCGTCCTGATAGGCGCGCAGTCCGGCCAGACGCCCCATCAGGGCCTGGTTGACGATGGCGGCGTTGATGAAGGCCGTGCTGTCCAGATGGATGTCATCCATCAGGGCCTGAGTGATGACGCCGCCCGCCGGTTGATAGGTGCGGAAGCCGTTGACCGACAGGCTGTCGGCGCCTTTGATCGTCAGCGCCCCGCCCGCCTGAATGGCGATGTCATTGCCGCCCAGGCGCGGGGCGTTCAGCTCGACCCGGCCCCGGTTCACGCCGTCCGGCGACGACAGATCCAGCGTCGCCCCCGACGCCAGGGTCAGGGTTCCGGCTCCGCTGGCCAGTTCTATGTTGGCGCGGTTGGACGCCTCGATCGGCGCGCCATAGCCGTCGACCACCACAGTGTCGGCGCTAGCGTCCAGCACGGCCGTCGCGGCCAGGGTCAGATCGTCGCGCGCCGACAGGCGGATCGCGCCGGGGCGTGCTCCGCTGGCGTCGATGCGGCCGTTGACGATCAGGTCGCCGCCGTCCGCCGCGATCGTCACCTGACGCGCCTTGACCTCGTCGCCGATGACCAGGTCGCCGGTCTTGATGACGAAGCTGCGGCTCTCGGTGACGCCGCTTTCGGTCAGGCGCTCGTTCAGGTCCTTGAAGTCGCTGACCACGTTGGCGCGGATGTCGATGGAGCCGTTGCGCAGCGAGGCGTCGGGTGCCTTGTCGCCGTTGCGGGCGTGGGCCTCGATGACCCCGTCCAGGGTCGCCGCGCCGTTCAGCGCCGTGACCTTCAACGTGCCCGCATGGTTGTAGTCGGCGCTCAGGTCGATCCTGGACCCCGAGGATAGGACGACGTCGCCCTTGGCGCTTTCCAGCTCGACGTCGCCGCCCCAGCTGTAGCGGGTCTCCTCGAAGAAGTCGGTGGCCTTGCCCGCCATGTCGAGGCGCGCCTGGTCGCCCAGGACGATGTCGCCCTCGGTCGCTGTCAGGACCAGTCGACCGCTGGGTAGGGCGATGGTGGTGTCCGCCGTAATGCTGGCGGCGGTCATCTTGATCTCGGCGCCCAGTTGCGGCTTGGCGGCCTCGGCCGCCGTAGCGCCCGCAGGGGCCGACAGGTTGATCGCGCCGCCCGCCTTGTAGTGCAGGCTGGACCCGGCCTGCCCGGTCAGCAGGGGCGTGGTCAGGTTCAGCGTGCCGTCCTGCCCCGCCTGACCATAGACGGCCTGCGACTGATAGACGGCCAGATCGCCCTTGTGATTGGCCTCGATGCGCTGCGACGCCGTCAGGTTGACGGTGCTGAAACCCAAAGCCAGACGGTTCAGCGGCAGGTTGGCGCTGATCGCCACGCCGTCCTGATAGCCCAGGACGATGCGGTCGGCGATGAGGTTCAGCGTGCCCAGCCCCTCGCCCGGCCCGCCCTTGATCGGCGCGCCCGGCAGGCCGGTGATGATGGTCGGGCTCCATTGGTCGCCCTGGGTGCCCAGAACGCCGTTCCAGACCAGGGTGCCCGTCGTGATCTGAGCCACGTCGCCAGCCCCCCCCGCGCCATAGAGCGCCGGAGTGTTCAGCACCAGTTGCAGCGACGAGACCCCGGTGGCCGCGTCGCGCGTGTCCAGGCTGACCGAGCCATAGAAGTTGACCGACTGACTGGCCGACAGGATCAGGCGCTCCAGCTTGGGCGCGCCTGCGCTCTGGTCGCCGGCCATCAGGCGGTCCAGCACGGACTGGTTTAGGGCGATGCCCGAAGGCAGGACGCCGTCCGTCGCCGCCTCGGCCAGGGCCTGACTGGTCCCGATGTTCACCGCGCCCGAGGCGAAGGCCAGGTAGCGGGCGCCATAGTTGACGTCCTCGCCCAGGCTGACCGCGCCCGGGGTGACGAAGCTGAGCGTGCCGTCGGAATAGAGGGAGGCGCCGTCCTCGACGGTGATGACGCCGGTGCTGCCCACCGTGTTGTTGCTGCTGGTGAACTCCAGCAGGCCGTTGGACACGGCCAGCAGGTTCACGTTGTTGGCCAGCAGGGTGTAGCCCATGGTCGAGTCAAAGGCCGGATCGCCCTTGCCCAGGGTGGTGATGCGGGCGCCGGATTCGACCAGGATGTCGGCGTTGCGGTCGGCCACCAGCAGGACCTGCGGCCCTTCCAGCACTGCGCCATCACGCACGACGATCCCGCCGAAGCCGATGTAGCTAAAGTTCGGCTGGTTGGGCATGCCGGCGCCGACCAGCACCTGAATGCTGTTCGACAGGCTGGTCGAGACCCGGTGCGCCACGCCGCCCAGTGTCATGATCCGCGCGCCGACCGCATTCAGGTCCGACGCATAGAGCGACAGGGACTTGTCGGAGCCGGTCGCGCCGTCGGCCAGAATCTCCAGCGTGTAGTCGGCGCTGCCGTAGTAGGAGCCGGCGACGACGGCGAGCGCGCCGCCAAGGCCGCCCTCGGCGGCGTCAAACAGACCCTTGCCCTTGAAGGAGAAGGCCGGGCGATCGCTGTCGGCCTTGGGCGGGGCCAGGGCCAGAAGGAAAGTCTTGCCGTCCTCGGGCAGGATCGGCAGCGGGTTGTCGAACTGGGCCGACGCCGGCGCCTTGACCAGGAATTCGCCGAAGCTGGTTTCGTTATACTGGGAATAGGTGCGGACCACCTTGGCCGGGGTCAGGATGGCCTCGACCTTCAGAGCGCTGCGGATGTCGGTGTTGGCGACCGAGGTGGTCACGCCCAGATGGGTCGACCCGTCCGCCAGACGCGTCAGGTTGCCGGTCCCGGCAGGCATATTGGAGCCCAGCTCCACTCTGAAGCCGCCGTTCATCAGCGCATATTCGGCGGGAAGCAGAGTATAGACGCCCGCCGCCAGGCCCTCGACCCCCGCCGGAATGACGATCTGCTGGCCGACGCCTGGCTGGGCGTGTCCGTCGATGGTCGTCGGCGCGACCGCGCCGCCATAGGACGGCACGATGGCGTAGACCTTGTTGTCGGCGTGGCTCAGGCCCTCGAACGCCGGGCTCAGATTGGCCAGGGCCGTCTTCAGCACATCGACCGAGCCGCCTCGACCGGGAACAAAGCCCGCGCCCGCCGGCGTGCCGCCGCCCGACAGGTCCAGCACCGAGCCTTCGTCCGCTCGCAGCGACCCCACCACCACCACGCCCTGGCTGCTCAGGGTGGACTTCAGGTCGGCGCCGTTCAAACGCCAGATCAGACCGTCGATGGTGCCGCCGTAGGGGATGACGAGGTCCTTGGCGCTGACCGAGGTCAGGCTGCCAGGCAGCAGGTTCACTTCCGAGGTGGTGACCGATACTCCGGTCCAATAGGTCTGGCCTGGCTCCAACTGATTGATGCCGGGCACGAACTTGTCGCCGCCTACGCCCAGAGTGATCGAGCCGAGCGGCGCGCGCAGCACGCCGCCCTGGTTGATGATGTCGGCGCCCACAGTCAGCGAACCATAGAGCGACAGCGGCGCGGCGGGCGTCACGCCCTCCAGCTTGTGGAAGCTGACCGTGCCCCCCGGTATCAGCGAGTTGTAGCCGTTGGTCGTGCCGGGGATGGTGTAGATATATTTGCCCGCATAGATGGCGGCAGTCGCGCCGGTCGTCGGATAGATCTGAGCGGCGGTCAGCGAGATATTGCTGATCGCATTGACCTCGCCGCCGGTCATGCGGATGTCGCTGCGGCTGACCACGTCGATCTGACCGTGGGCTGCGTATTCGTAGTCAAGCTGGCGACCGCCGGAGAGGCCGATCGAGCCGTTGACGCCGAAACGGGCCCCGCCCATGTCGACCAGACCGCCCGTGATCGTCAGCCGGCCCGCGCCGATCTCCGGCATCTTGAACAGGGCCGGACGGCCGTCTTCCGAGCGGACCAGGTTGTTGCCGTTCATCGAGCCGGCGGCGACGAACCGGACGTAGGCGGCGCTCAGGCTGGAATCGAGGTCCGCGCTGTCGCCCATCGCGCCGATGGTCCCCGACAGGGTCAGGTTGCGCGCCAGCTTCAGGTTCACCGCCCCGTCCAGCAGGACGACGTCCGACGAGTCCAGGGTCAGGCTGCCGAAGCCCCCCGCCGTGATCTGGTCCACCCCGATACGCGCCTGACCGACCACATCGGCGATGCCGTCATCGGCGGCCATGGCGTCAGCGACCAGTTGGCCCGGCGTCCAGCAGCCGGTGACGCAGTCGCCGTACTGCAGGTCCGCCGTCAGACCGCTGTTCTGTTCCTGGCCCAGGATGATGCTGCGCAGACGGCGCATGTAGTCGGGCATGTCGCGCGAGCCAAGGCCCAGTTGCGCCACATAGGGCGTGTTCAAAGTGACCGACAGCAGCCCGCCCGAGGCGCCGGCGCCGCCCGCATGGGCCCGCATGTCGCCGTCGAGGAAGATCCCGTACTGCGACTGGAAGCGGATCACGCCGCCGTCGCTGGCGACCGTCAGGGTCCCCTTCTCGCCCGTCAGCGTCGAGGTCAGATAGTCGACCTGGGTCGAGGCGCCCGAGGCGTCCAGAACGGCGCCGGGACGCACCACGACATAGGCCGCGCGCTTGCCGCCGACCGTGATCTCGCCGCCCTGGGAGACGTGGCCGTAACGCGCACCGTCGGCGCCGACAGCGCTGACGCCCCGGCCCGAAACGTCAATGACGCTGTTCTCGCCCAGCCACAGGGCGGTGGTCGGACTATAGACGATTTCCGAGGGCTGATAGTCGCGACGTTCGTTCTCTTCACGACCCGCGAGCAGCGTCACCTTGCCGCCGCGCGCCTCGATGCGGCCGTCGATCCTCATGCCCTCCATCGAGGTCAGACTGACCGACTGGCCGTCGTCGACGCGAATGCTCGCGCCCTCGGCCAGGACCAGTTCGCCGATCGGGCGCGGGTCCGTTATGGGATTGCCGTAACCGGTGATCCAGTTGCGCTCGCTGAGGCCATGGGCCGTCAGGCTGAGGCTGGCGCCCTGACGCTGGACGAACCGGCCGTTGGCCGCATCCTCGCGCAGCATGTCCGGCGTCCACAGCTCCAAGGCGTCCTGCGGCGCGGCGCCGCTGGCGATGTTGGCGCTGTCGGCCGTAAAGCGACGCACCGGCGCGCTGACGTCCAGTTGGCCGCCGACATGCAGGTCGCCGCCTGCGCGGATGTCGTAGCGAGAGAAGCCGGTCTGGAAGAGGTCGGCCTCAAGGTGCAGAGGCTTGGCGACCTTGATCGCCGTCTGGAACACGGTCCCGGCGGCGATGGACCGCCCCGCCGGCAGGATCAGATCGGCTTGGAGGACCTCCCCCTTGGCGTAGGTATAGACGACCGGCGGAATGCCGATGCCGTCCGGCCAGATTTCCGCCGGAACGATGGTCCCCCCTGGCAACTGCCCATAGCCCAGTTCGACATAGAAGCCGGCCGGCAAGACCGTCCCGGCGAAATAGATATTGTAGTCGGCGTCATAGACTTCCAACCCATCCGGGATCGTCCACTCGGCAGCCAGGGTGACGCCGCTGAAATCGACATAGGTCGTGCCCGGCAGCGGCTGTCCGGCCGGGATCCGGTCCACCGTATAGCTATAGTCGAACGGCAGGGCCTCGCCGGCCTTCAGCACCAGTTCTTCCAGAAGCTGCAGGTCCATCGGCGCGGGTTCGCCCGCAGCCAGTTCGTCGTCGCCGCCCAGCACGGCTTCGCCGATGGTGATCGGGCGGCCCGCAGCCGAGACCGTCAGCGTCCCACCCGCGTTCTCGCCCGAGCCGTAGGCGCGAATGGCGCCGTCCAGCGTCAGTTGGCCCATGGTCATGCGCGGCTCGGCGCCGATCGCCAGGCCGACCGAACCACCCTTGGCGCCGACCGTCTTGCCGTCCAGCAGGATGGCGCCGCCCGCCGAGACGTCGATCAGGCTGTCCTTCGACAGGGTCAGGTTCCCCTGACGGCTTTCCAGCATGACCGAACCGCCTTCGAGGTGCGCCAGGTCGCGGACGTCGCCGCCGGTCTTCACATTGACCCACAGGCCGCTGGCGTCCAGCGTCACGCCCTCCCCGACTGTCAGTTCCGTCACCGCCGTGCAGCCCGCGCTGCAGGGCGGAACCGCCGCCAGCGAGATCGAGCCGCTGCGCGCCGTGATGTCAGCCTCGACGTCGATGGTCTGGGCCCGCATGGCGACGTCGCCGCCGGGGCTGAGGGTCAGGTCGCCCTCGATCTTGATGGCGCCGCCGTTGACGCGCAGCGAACCCAGTCCGGACTCGCTCAGGGCTTCGGCCGACAGGACCACGGTGTTCAGCAGGTTCGGCGTCAGCGCCTCCCCCGTCTCGACCCCGACCGAGCCGCCGCCTTCACCCACGATCACCGTGTTGGCGAACGGAACTTCCTGGGCCGCCACCGGCGCATAGAACTGATGCAGCTTGTTGCCAACATAGAGCCCGCCGGCCAGCGGGGTGACGTTCTGGGGCAGGTCATAGCCGTCGAGCCGCTGCGGGAAGTCCCCCGAAATCACGCCGTCCTTGATGACCGGCGGGGTCGTCGGACGCACGCCCGTCTGGCGGTCTCCGACCACCACATCAGCGACGACCTGACCGTCGAACAGGACGGTCGGCGCCGACAGCGACAGGACGCCCGCGTCGCGCCCGACGGTATAGCCCGCCTCCCAGCGCACGCTGCGCGACGAGTTGAACAGGGGCTGGGAATAGACCTCCTGGAAGGCCTCGCCCCAGCGGTCGTGGTTGACGACGAAGGCGTTGCCGACCGCCAGCATCTTCACGCCCGCCGGGGCCTTGCCGATGTCGTACAGCTTGCCGTCCGAGCCCAGCATCCGCGTCGACTGGATATAGCCGGCAGCGTAGTCCAGCGACCCGCCCGAGATGTCGAACACCGCCTCCTTGTGGGCCACGATCTCGTTGCTGGAGATGGCGACGGTTCCGCCCTGGGCCGCCCATTCGCCGATGCCGTGGGCCGTGTTGCCCAGATGGCCGCCGACCTCGATCAGGCCGCCCGGCGTATAATAGCGATCGCCGTCATGACCGCCCGTGCCGCTGGGCAGCAGGATCAGGTCGCGGATGTCGATCCAGACGTCGTTGTTCTTGAGGCCCTCGCCCTCGCGGTTCAGCGGCGAGTCGCGCAGCTCGAACGGCTGGATGTTCACCTTCAGATTGTTGGAGGCCATGTCCATGGCCACGTCGCGCACGCCCGAGACGTTCAGTTCGGCCTCGTCGTGGACCGTGGTGCGCTTCATCGCCACAACGGCGATCTGGCCGCCCTGGGCGATGGTCTGGGACGCCCCCTGGAACTCGACCGAGCCGCCGGTCGATATCTCGACCCGCGACATGTCCTTGCGGTCCGGCAGCATGTAGCTGAGCCGGTTGATGCCCTGGTTGTTCAGCAGGATGGTGCTGCCCACGCCCGAGGCCGACTCGGCCAGCAGGGCGTCGCGCTGGGCGTTGGTCGCCGTGGCGTCGCTGTCCAGTTCCGGCAGGATAAGGGTCAGGCTGTTATCAATCAGGGTGACGCTGGACTGGGCGTCGCTCAGATCAGTCAGCAGGTGGATGGTGCCGCGCGTGTTGACCGAGGTGGTGGCGATGGCCACGCCGTCCTGAACCACGTGGCGTCCAGCCAGGGTGATGTCGCCCACGGTCGCTTCGACCACGCCGCTGTTGACCACCCGGCCAGCGTCGCTGCCGGCGTTCAGGGTGATGGCGACTTCCTGACCACGTGTGGTCGAGCTCTGATTGCCCGCCGTGCCGTAGCCCGGACGCAGGATGAAGTTATCGCCCGCCGCCAGCAGGGTCTGGCCGCGCGCCGTGACGATGGCGCCGGCGTTCTCGACCTCGGACCCCATCAGGGCGACAAAGCCGCCGCCTTCGACGACCGTGGCCGGCTTGGTCGTGGTGATCCGCGCGCCCGCCTCGACCTTGACCGCGCCGCCGGCGTTGGTGAAGGCCGGCGTCAGGATCGGCGGCTCCCACCAGTTGGGGCTGGGCGTCTCGGTCGCGTAGATGCCGCGCTCCCGGAACTGGATGTCCGAGATATTGGCCGTGGCGGCGATCAGGTTGCGGACGTTGACCTGCGAGGCACCGCCAAAAATGATGCCGTTGCGGTTGATGATGTAGACCGAGCCATCGGCCTTGATGCTGCCGAGGATCTTGGTCGGATCGGCGCTGGCGTCGGTGACGCGGTTCAGGGCGACCCAGTCGGAATGGCCCTTCTGGTTGAAGACCAGATCCGTCTCGCGACCAACGTTGAAGCTGTCCCAGGTCAGGATGGCCTTCTGCTCGGTCTGGCCGACGGTGACCGTGGTGCGGCCGTCCGCGCCCGTCGTCTGGGTCGGACCATTGGCGCCGATCCACAGATTGGGGTCCAGGGTCACGCCGTCAGCGACCTGCAGCCCGCCCTGCCCCAGGCCGTTGGGGATATTGCTCTGAGCCGCCTGGGCGGCGGCGCGGGCGGCGTTCTGGGCCGCAGTCATCGCGTCGCGCGTGGCGGCGGCACGGGCGAAGGACGCGATGGCGCGCTGGCTGGCGCTGCTGGCCTGAGCCGCGCGACCGGCCTCGGCCTGGATGGCCTGACTGACGGCGGCGGTCGGATTGGCGCCCGCCCCGCCCCGGCTGCCGAAGGCGCCCCGGTTCTGGGCCTCGGCCGCGCCGGCGACGATCAGGGAGCCGAGCGAGGCGCCGACCAGCAGACGGCGGCGCAGCGAACGCGAGTCGAGACGGATCATCGGGCGATCTCCAGAGGAGCAGAGGCCGCGAGCGCGGCTGTCTGGCGAATGAGGGAGCAGACGGGGCGCGGGGCGCCCTCGGCCTGAGAAAGGGAAAGGTCGGAGCGGCTCATGGGCGTCCTCCCGGTCGCGGCGTCGGCGCGGGCCGCGCGGGACGCTGGGGATGGACGGACTGGCCGAAGTTCGAGCCCAGCCGCTGACGCACGGCGGTCTGGCTGACGACGCCGACGGTCAGGTCGGACGAGCGCGCGTCGGGCGTCGGCGCCTCGAAGGCGGCGCGGGCCTGGCTCTGTGCGATCCGGGCGGCGCGCTGCAACGCCTCGGCGGCGCAATCCAGATGACCGGCGCGATCACCGCCGACATCGACCTGAACGCACAGGTTGGCGGGCGGCGCGGGCGCAGCCTCCTGGGCCAGGGCCGTCGCGGGCGCAAGCGCCAGCAACAGCGGAAGAAGAAGGCGGACCGCTTCGACCGAGGATGGGCCAAAACAGTCCGCCCGCGTCGCCTCGCTCAGGGACGGGCGAGAACCGGGCGAGACGACGAACCGGGAGTGCATGACGACGGCGTCCGGCCGGCCGCGACCGATCGCTCCATCGAAGGCGACGAAGTGAGCAATCGAATGCAGGAGGGCGGATACCGTCGTCATGGCGCGGTCTAGAACCGGGTCAGCAGGTCGATCAGCAGGCGATCCGCCGACAGGGGCGCGCCGGCGATCTCCTCGGCCGAGAGCCAGCGGGCGCTGACCGCCGTATTCTTGCCGAAGGCATAGGCGCCGCCGACAGTCCAGCCCTGCGAGTTGGTCCCGCCCAGGTGGAAATCGCTGTCGGTGAAGGCGTCCAGAACCGCGTCGGATTCCAGATGGCGATAGCCGGCGTGAACATTCCAGTCGCCGCGCGACGCTAGGTCCAGCCTGCCCGCCGTCAGCTTGACCGACCAGCCCGACGAGCCGCCGTCCCAGGCGCCCGGCAGACTGATGGTCCCGTTGGCGTTGGTCGGATCAGGAACGGTCGTCGACGGGCCGAGGTTGTTGACGGCGCGCAGACGCATCAGGGCGTCGTCGACGCCGAGGTTCTCGACATAGTCGCCCTCGACCCGGAAGCCGACGCCGTCAAAGGCGTTAAAGTCCAGGCTGGCGCGGACGTTCAGCACCTCATAGGCCGAGGCCAGGCCGAAATACTGGTTCTCGGGGCTGGTGATCGGGTTCAGCGGATCGGCGACCACATTGCGGATCGGGAACATGGTGTTGCCGAACTGCTGGAACTGCGGACGGGTCGGGTCGGTGTCGCAGACAGTTTCATAGAACTGGCAGGGCTTGGAGACCTCGCCCTCCACGCCGTCGAAGTTGAAGTAGCCGACGGCGGCGCGCACGCGCACGTCGTCGCGCGGCATCCAGTCCAGACCCAGCTGGGCCGCCAGCAGGTACTTGTCCCGGCTCTCGAACGGCCCGCCCTTGCCTTCCGGCGCATTACGCGAGCCGAAGTTGAAGTCGGTGTTGAAGATGGGGAAGGCGCCGGCCGTGCCGAAGACGGCGAACTCCGGGTTCAGCGCATGGCGCGCCGAGACGGCCACACCGTCGAAGTTCAGGTCGTCGTCAAATACCAGATCGCCGGTCCAGAAGGGATTGGCGAAGCGGCCGAAATCCACGGCCACGTCCTGAACCGGGGTCAGGCGGATGGCCGCGCGGTCCAGCCACAGGGCATATTTGCCGAACTCGTCGCCGCCGCCCAGGGTCTGGTTGGTCGAGACGGGCGAGCTGTCGTTGCCGGTGGCGACGCGCACCTCGGCCGAGATCCAGCTGTCGATCTGGGCCTTCAGGCCGAAGCGGGCGCGGATGCGGGCGCGCTGGCGGTCTTCCAGGGTGTTGAGGTAGGGCGGGCCGACATAGCCCGGCGTCTTGTCGTTGATGTTCTGGCCGAGCCCGCCGTTGATCGCGCCGTAATCGACGAAGATGTCGGCGTTGTTGTCGTCCATGAAGACGCCTTCGCCGCGCACGCGAATGTCGCCCGACAGGGTGATGCCGCGCGTCCATTCCGGCGTCTGGCCGGGCGCCGACCAGCCCTGGGCCTGAGCCTGGGTTCCCAGTTCGGCGCGCAGTTCTTCCTTGATCTGATCGCGGACGACCTGCGGGATATAGGGGACGGTCTGCACCCCGTTGGCCACGCCGCCAGCCGGAACGGATGTGGGCGCGACCGTCGCCTGGGCCAGCAAGCCGTCGGCCTCCTCGCGAGTGACCAGGCCCTTGGCGACCATTAGCTCCAGCAGCTTGGTGGAGTCGATGGTCTGGGCGAAGGCCGGCTGGGCGGCCAGCAGGCTGAGACCCGCGGCGCAGGCCATCAAGGCCGGTTTGAGAAGGTTCGGACGGTTCATTACGGTAATCCCCAGGAAGGTCAGGCGCCGCTTCGGGCGTTCAGTTCGATACGCATGACGGGCAGGCCGTCGGGCGGGCGGCGGGAAAGTCTCAGGCCGGTCAGGGCGCGTTGCAGGGCGGCGTCACGACGCGCGTCGCCGGTGCCGCGCAGCAGGCGGACCGAGGTGATCCGCCCCTCGGCGTCGACCGTGACCGCCAGCTGGGCGGAGTAGCGGCCCCGGCTCAGATCGCGTTCGGCCTGAACGGCCTGGGTCACTTCACGACGGGCCAGTTCGCCATAGGCGCCGAAACCGCCGTCGCCGCCGCCGGGACGCCCGCCGATGCGGGTCCCCGAGCCGTCGCCGCGCGCCAGACCGTAGTTGGACGGCCCGGCCCCTTCGCGGGCGGCCAGGGCGCTGTCCCCGAGCGTCGGTTCGGACGGCGCATCCGGCGGTGGGGGCGCAGCCTCGACCGGCTGATCCATCGGGGTCGGCGTCGGCTCGGGCGGCTTCTCTTGCACCACCTCGGGCGGCGGGGGCGGAGGCGGCGGGGGCGGCAGGACCACCCGCACCGTCTTGTCCTCGCGCTGACGCTCGCTGACCGACGCGGGCCGCAGGAAGGTGGCGGCCAGCACGGCGGCCAGCACAGCGACGGCCCCGACCACCGGCCAGTTGATCCTGCGCCGACGACGCGGCGGCGGCGGATCGTCCGCCAGGTAGGCGTAGGTCATGGTGCTCAGGCCCCCGCGCCGGGCGGGCGGGTCGAGGCCATGCCCAGGCTGCCGACACCAACCTTGGAGCACAGGTCCAGCACCTGCATGATCTGGTCGTACTGCACCGCCCGGTCGCCGCGCAGGATCACCGGGAGGTCCGGCGTCGAGGCGATCGAGGTTCGCAGTTCCTGCTCGAGTTCGGCCATCGAGACCGGAACGGCGTCGATCGACACCGTGCCGTCGTTGGCGACCGCGATCACCCGCGACTTGGGTTGGTCCAGCACCTGGGAGGCCGAGGCCGACGGCAGATCGACCTTGATGCCCTGCACCGCCGCCGTGGTCAGCAGGATGAAGATGATCAGCAGCACGAAGGTCAGGTCGACCAGCGGCGTGATATTGATCTCGTTATAGGGTTTCTTGCCCTGAACCTGCATGGGTCAGCGCTCCCCTATTCCGCCGCGAGGGCGGCGGCGGGAACATCCTGCCAGGTTTCAGCGATGCGCTTTTCCAGCTCGTCGACGAAGATCTGGTTGTCGGCGGTGACGTCCTCGACCCGGCTCAGCAGATAGTTGTAGCCAAACAGGGCCGGGATCGCGACGGCCAGACCGGCGACCGTGGCCAGCAGGGCCGCGGCGATGCCGGGGGCGATGGCGTTGATGTTGACCTCGCCCGCCGCCGCCACCGAGGCGAAGGTGATCATGACGCCCAGCACCGTGCCCAGCAGGCCGATGAAGGGACCGCCCGAGATGGCGATGGTCAGCAGCACCATCCACTTGTTCAGCTTCTGGCTCTCGCGCACCTGACCGGCGTCCAGGGCCGAGCGGATGGCGGCGATGGACTGCGGGCGGATGGCGAAGCGGCTGCCCGACGCCCTGCCCTCGGCCAGACGCAGGCCCAGTTCGCGCCGACCGATCTGATAGAGGCGAGCCAGCGGCGAATGCGCGTTCAGGCTTGCGGGCAGATCGCCCAGACCATCGTGACCGTTCGAGGCGCGCGCCGACTGGCGATAGGCGTCCAGGAACTCCTCGTTGGCGCGCGTGGTGCGGCCCAGCATCAGACCCTTGGAGATCATGACCCAGATGGCCAGGGCCAGCATGAAGCCCAGGATGATGATGACTACCCAGGCGTCGACCGTCAGCGCCTTGAACAGGATGCCGAAGTGGTTGTGGCCGCCGCTTTCGGTCTGCTCGGCCGTGTCGAAGGTCAGCAGCTTGGCGCCCTGCCCTTCGCTAGCGGCCGCCAGCTGGAAGGCGGCCTGCGGCAGGGCCACGCCCGCCACGCGGAACTCGTCGATCTCACCGGCGAAGCCCTGACCCAGAACGGCCGGACCGGACGCCAGCGCACCGGCGACCTCGCCGGCCGGTTGACCGTTGACGAACAGGGTCGACTTCTGGCCGTCGTTGACCAGGGCGACATGAGCCCAGGTTCCAGCCGGAAGCGCCGCGCCCGCGCTGCGCTGGCCGGCGGCGTCGAGGAAGAGGGTCGCGCCTTCCGACGTCAGGGCCAGACCCGGCAGGGCAAGCAACTGACCGTCCGAACCCGGCTTGACCCAGAAGCTGACCGAGACCGGCCCTTGCGCAAAGGCTTCGGCCGGCGCCGAGACAGCAGCAGCGCCGTCCAGCGTCAGGCTCTGGCCAATCAGACCGCCCGTATTGCGGCCCTCGCCGCCGACGCCGTTCAGGCCGTTGGACGTGGCGTCCTGAGGCGCGCCGGCGCCGTCGAAGTGCCAGACCAGTTTATAGTCGGCGCCGAAGGTCCCGGCGGCGTTCTGGCCGGGCTCGGCTTTCTCATTGCCGTAGTAGGCGTAGATGGCCGAGGCGGCGCCCGGCTTCAAGTTCGACACGTCGACCCAGACCAGGGCCTGCTGTTCGGCCGGCGCCCACTTCTCGATGTGGAAAGCCAGCGGCGTGCGGTCATCGCCCGCCAGGAAGCGCAGGTCCGAGCCGTCCGCCTTCACGTCGGCGAAGTCGAAGTTGCCGGTGTGCAGGCGGATCAGGACGGGGGCGCGAGCCACCTCGCCCGTCACACCCGCCGCCTGGGCGTTCAGGTTAATTTTGGTTCGGTAGGCGTAGTCCGCCTGCCACCAGCCCGCTGCAGCGGCCGGGGCCGCGGCCCCGATCAGCACGGCGGCGGCGAGGCCGCCGAGCAGCCCCTTCTTGGTCATCGTCAAAGCCATCAGAATTCCCCCCAGATGCGGAAGCGAACGGAAACCAGGCCCGCATCGCGGCCCGGCATGGAGATCAGGGGCGTGCCAACATCGACGGCCCCGTTGAGGTATTGGAAAAGGCGCAGCCGCCCGCCGACGCCGGCGCTCATCAAAAGGGTCTCGCCCTTCTGACCCGGCAGCGGATCGTGAATGCCGACGAAGCCGGCGTCCCAGAAGCCATAGAGACGCAGTTCATCGACGCCCGGCCAGTCGGCCAGCAGCGGCGGCGAGCGCATCTCCAGTTGGGTGGCCAGGCCGTAGTCGCCCATGGCCTCGCTCTCTCGATAGGCGCGGACCGAGTTCTGGCCGCCGATGCCGAACTGCTCGTTGGAGATCAGCGGACGGTCGGTCCACTGGGCCGACAGTTTGGCCGTCAACTGCAGGTCGTGGACCAGTTCCTCGGTGTGCGAGGCGTCGACCTTGACCGTGAAGAAGCTGGGGCGGGCGTTGTAGCGCTTGGCGTCAAAGGCCCACTTGTCGTCGCCCAGACCGCGCACGCCCAGGACGCCGCTGAAGGTCAGGTCGCTGCGCCGCGTCTCGCCGCTCCAGTCGCCGCGCCACGAGGCCATCAGCGGGAAATATTCGATCGGGGCGGCGGCGCGGTCCGAGCCCAGGATCACGTCTTCCTTGAAGTTCTTCCAGTCGAAGCCGACCGTCAGCGAATGATAGAAGCCGTCGCCGCCGCCCAGGGCGCGGATCAGGCGCAGGCCCGCCAGATCGCCCTTGCCGATGACGTTGGTGCCGCCGACCACGGCGATGTCGCTGTCGGAATGGACCGCATAGGCTAGCAGCTGCGTGCCGACGCCGAGGCGCATCAGATAGTTGCCGGAATAGACAGTGCCGTCCGTCGTCCGTTCGGGCGCCGTCTGGGCCGACAGGCTGAGGCTGTCGCCTCGGCCCCACATATTGTCATGACGCAGCGACGCCGCCGCCCGCAGCTGGGTGGTCGAGGCGCTGGAGTAGTTGTTCAGCTCCAGCGAGCCATGCCAGGGCGAGGTCTCCTCGACCGCCAGCACCACATCCAGCGTGCCCGGGGCCACGCCGGCGCGCAGTTCCGGCGTCACCCGGCGCGACGGGTTCTGGTTCAGCGCCACCACGTCGCGCTGGAAGGCCGGCAGGTTCGGCGTCTGGCCCGGCGTCAGCGACGGGGCCTGGGCGCGCACGGCGTCAGGGTTCTTCGTCCCCTCGACCAGCACCTGACCGATGGCCTGCTCGGCCACCTCCAGCATCAGGACGCCGCCCTCGACCGACTGTTCGGGAATGAAGACCGAGACGGCGATGAAGCCGCGCTCTTCATAGGCCGCCTGCAGCGCGGCGCGCGCCGCCTCCACGTCGTCCGAGGTCCGGCCCGGCCCCATGAAGGGATAGACCGCCCGCTCCACGGCCTCGGGCGGCAGAACCGTGTTGCCCTTCACCTGAAAGGCGAGAACCTCGAAACTCGCCGCCTCCTGCGCCGTCGCAGGCGAGGTGTGAACAGCCAGAACAGCGGCCAGCGCCAGGGCGCTCGCCGCGCCTCTCAGCGCGCAATGTCTCTTGTAAACCAGCATCAATCCCCCGTGACGCGAAGGCCGCCGAGGCGACCGACGCCCCGCACTTGGTCGTCAGGGGAGAGACACGTGCGCCCGACACAGGCGCAAAGATCTAGCGTGAAGATTTCGCGACGTTTTCCAGTCGCTTATGTGCCGTTTCGTCAGGCTACGAGGACAACATCGCCGGGCAGACGCGTGGCGCGAACCCCATAGGCCAGCCGCATCTGGTCGATGACCTGATCGATGCGATCGGTGTGGAAGGCGCCGTTGACGCGACGGTTTCTCAGGCGCGGATCGGCGATGACGATGCGCCCGGTGCGATAGCGATTGATCTCCTCGATCACGTCGCCGAGACGCTGGTCGCGGAAGACCAGCAGCCCACGCCGCCAGGCCGCCTCGGCCTCCGGATCGATGGCCGTCGGCGCCAGCATCTGCTTCTGGTCATAGGTCACGCTATGCCGCGCCGGCAGAGCCGCCGCCCGCCCCGCCGAGCGCACCTGCGCCGCGCCCTCCAGACAGGAGACCCGCACCTGACCATCCAGACAGCGCATCGCCAGCCGCGCCTGCGACGCCGAGGTCTCGCCGTTCTGGGCGAAGATCGACAAAGGCGTATCCGGTCGGTCGATGGTCACGACCGCCTCCCCCGTCAGCAGTTCAAAGGCGCCGAGCCCCGACTGCGGCCGCAGGGCGATCCGCGTCAGGGTGTTCATCTCAACCGACACGCCGGCCGCCAGTTCAATGCGCCGCGTCTCGCCCTTGGCCGTGGTGAAGTCAGCAGGCGCCGGGGCGAAACGGGTCGTCCCCGACCGCTCCGCAATGATGGCGACACCGGCAGCGGAAGCGGCGATCGCGCCCCCCACCACCATACGGCGGCTCAGGCCTTGGCGAACCGTCGTCGGACGCGTCGCTTGTTCGTCGCGTAGGTCCAATGCCGCCTGCCGCGCCGCCTTATGCAGCCGCGCCGCCTGAACAAAGGCCCGCTCGTGACGCGCATCCGCCTGGCGCCAGACCGCCAGGTCCAGGGCGTCATCCTGCGTCGCCTCGCCTGACATCAGGCGACGCACCCAGGCCTGGGCCTGCTCGGCTACTGGGTCGCTCACCTGCTGATCTCGCCGCTCATGTCCGACCTCTGAGCCGCCCCTGTAATTCATGACACGCCATCTTCGGAACGGCGCAAGGATATGACCTTGGGTTGAGAAAGAATTCGCTGCAACGCCTCGGTCGCCAGTTTCAGTTCATGCTGCACCGTGCGCTGGGCCACGCCGTTCCGTTCAGCGATCTCGAGCGTTGACAAGCCGTCCAGCCAAGCGGCTGTGCAAATGGCCAGACGCCGCGCCGGCATCCGCACCATCGCCGCCTTGACCGCGGCCAGATCGGAGCGCGCCTCGACCACCATGGCCGGGTCCGGGCCTTCATCCGGCACGTCCAGCAGGGCCGCAACTTCGTCAAAGCCCAGCAGCCGCCGATCCCGTCGCCGCGCATTGGCGGCGATGTTCAGCGCCATGCGGAACAGATAGGCCGTCGGATGGCGCACCTCGTCCTGAGGCCCGCTGCTCGACAGCTTCACATAGGCGTCCTGAAGCGCGTCCCGCGCCTGTTCGCGCGACCCGAGCCGCGCGCTGAGCCCGGTCAGCAAAGTCTCGTACTTCTCTACCAGGTGTCCCCGCAGACGGGCGGCGGCGTCCGTCACCATCGCGGCGAACTCATTCGCCGACCCGCACGCCAAGGGCCTTGGTCGAGGTGGCGTAGCGCAGCGGCACAATCAGATCGATCGCCCCCGGCAAGGTCGCGGGCAGCTCCGGCAGGGGCTCGGCGCGCTTCAGGGTCTGCAAGGCCGCTTCGTCCAGCGGCACAATACCCGAGCTGGTCTCGACCCAGGCATCCATCACCCGCCCGTCCCGCTGGACGACCAGCCCCACCCTCACCACGCCCGTCGGACGCGCGCCGGATAGCGCAGCGGGATAGGCATGAAACCGCGCCAGATGGCTTTCGACCCGACGGTAATAGTCGGACACGGCGCCGGGGTCAGGCGCCGCCGCTGGCAAAGCCGCCTCGCCCCCGCTCGCAGCCTGGGCGGGTGCAGCCGCCGCCGCGCCTGTCGTCGGGAATGCAGGAGCCTTCGACACCGGGCTGGCCGTCTCGGTTGAACTAGATGGCGCTTCGGTCAGGTCGCTATCGCCGACTTGGCGGCGGGCCGTGTCGATCAGCTCGATATTAACAGCGTGGGGCTGGGCCTCGGGCGCAGCCGCGCCCTGCGGGATCGCCGACGACGCTAGCAGGACAGCCGCCGCCCCGCCGTGCAGGGCCGCCGACGTCATCGCGCCAAAAAGCCAGTTTCGCGTCATGAGTGGAAGCCGAGCCATCTGAACCGCTGGAACTCCGCCTCCCTAGACCGCGACCGGCGACAGTACGGTGACGCTGATATGTCAGTGGCGCTGACGGACGCGAAACTCGATCCGCATCGGCTGCGGCAGGTCCGGCGGCGGCGCCGGAAACTGGAGCGTCGAGGCCAGGGCCATAAAGTCCGCGTCGCGTCCCGCCTCGCCCGAACCGCGCAAAATCTCGACGCGCCTCGCCGCGCCGTCCTCGCCCACCCACAGGCGCACGCTCAAGGCATAGTCGCCGCCCGACAGCGTCGCGTCCTGCCGCAAGGCTTCGACCGTTTGTCGCTGAACCGCCTCGGCATAGGCCCACGCCTCGGCGTTCGCGCCCGACCGGCCAACGACCGGCGCCGCCGTCGCCGTGATCGGGTTCAGCGTCACCGCCGAGGTCGATCCCGCATAGATCACCACCGCCCCCGCCGAGGTGAACCGCGCAGTCAGCCCCGTCCCCGCCAGCATCAGGACAAGCGCCTCACGCGGCTGCATCTCCCCCAAGACCGGCGACGATCGCCGACCGGCCGCCAGTGAACTGTCATATAGCATCTGCAACCCGGTCGAGACCGAGAAGGCCGCCAGTGCCTGATCCAAAGGTTGAGCTACGACGTCGAAACGGCGAACCTCAGAGTTCGCGGCAAGCGCTGAACCAACTCCACATAGGATCGCTGCGGTCATCAGGCAGGCCAATCCAAGACGGCAATACCGATTCCGGCTCATGTTTCGTCCGCCTCACTCACGAGGCAAGCATATCCGTTAGGCTTTCGAGATCAATCCGAGCGACGCTGGACATGCCGCTCCCCGCCCCCACTACACGTCAACCGCCGCTCGCGAACCGGTCGGAGGCGGCGGCCTTATGATCAAATACCGCCAACACGCTTGGAACCTGACGCAGGTCGCCGTGGGAATCCCGCTTTCAAGCGCGTCGCCGACAGCCACGCCAGTTCTATCGCGACGTGACTTCGGGGCCGTTCTACGTCAGACGGCGACGAGACAGCACTCCCGACATCGTGATCCACCCCTACCCGCCTGGATTTGCGCGCCGGGTGCTTCTACCTGGCTTCCACGGCTAGATTCAGCCCGTTGCATTCTGGGCAGCAAAAAGAAGCTAGACGATTGATCTAGAGGCTTATTTGTTTGAGTGCGCGAGCCCGCACCGCCCACCATAATATCAGCGGCACGATGGACATTTCCGCTTAGACCGCTCTGCGCCAGGAGCGGTCATTCATCGAGTGCCGGAAACACGACATTCGATCAGAAAACTGCGCTTCGCTCATAGCCATTTTATCGAGGACTGACCTCGACCCATTGATGAGACTAAGCTGGCAGAATGGCTGCCATCAGATCACAGCGATGTGGACCAAGGCAGACAGACAGTACAGATTCGGCATCTGCTTGGTGAAATCGCTGAAGTCCTTGGCTCTTCGAACAGGGACGGGCTGTCACCGCAATTCAGTGCGTGTGGCGTGGGAGGGCGTCCCTGCAGCCGATCGGCCGCCAAGCGCGCGATCGAGATAGGGAGCCGTTCGGCTGGACCGGGATTCGGCGACCTTGGCCGGCGGGCCACTGGCGACGATCCGCCCGCCCTCGTCGCCGGCCCCAGGGCCGATGTCGATCACCCAGTCGCTGGCGGCTGCGACCTTCATGTCATGATCGACCAGGATGACGCTGTTGCCAGCATCGACCAGGGCGTTGAGCTGGCCCAACAGACGTTCGACGTCGGTGGGGTGTAGGCCGGTAGTAGGCTCGTCGAGGACATAGAGGGCGCCGCCGCGCTGGGCGCGTTGCAGTTCCGTCGCCAGCTTCACCCTTTGCGCTTCGCCGCCCGAGAACTCGGTCGCGGGCTGTCCGAGGCGGAGATAGTTCAGCCCGACCTCGCGCAGCACCTTGAGGGACCGGCAGACATTGGGGACGTCGCCGAAGAACTCCCAGGCTTGCTCGACGGTCAGCGCCAGCACCTCGGCAATGGTCCTGCCATTGTAGGTGATCTCGAGGGTTTTGGGATTGTAGCGGGCGCCATGACAGGCGGGACACGGGGCGTAGACACTGGGTAGAAACAGGAGTTCGACCATGACGAACCCCTCCCCTTCGCAGCGCGGACACCGGCCCTTGGCGACATTGAAGGAGAACCGCCCGGCGTCGTAGCGACGTTTGCGGGCCTCCGGGGTCGCAGCGAACAGGGCGCGCACGTGGTCGAACAGGCCAGTGTAGGTGGCGAGGTTGGAGCGAGGAGTGCGGCCAATCGGCTTCTGATCGACCTCGATCAGCCGCCGGATGCCTTCGAGGCCGCCGACGATGCGGCCCTCGGTGGCGACGGCCGGGGCATCCTCGAACGCGGCTTCGACAGCCGCTTCATCCCTGCCCGCAGGTGTGGCGCCGAGCGCTCCGGCGACCAGCTCAACCAGCGCCTGGCTGATCAGGCTGGATTTCCCCGAGCCGGAGATGCCGGTGACCGTAGTCATGACGCCGAGCGGAATCTCGCAATCGACCTGCTTGAGGTTATTGCGCGACACGTCCTCCAGCCGCAGCTGACCCGCAGGTTCGCGCATCCGGCTCGTGACGCCGACGCCCTCGTCGAACAGGTGCCGTCTCGTCTCCGACGCGGCGACCTCTGCGAGCCCGCGATCGGGCCGCTGTAGAGTATCTGACCGCCATGCTCGCCGGCGGCGGGACCGACATCGACGATCCAGTCGGCGCGGCGGATCACATCCATCGTGCTCGACCACGAACAGCGAGTTGCCGACCGCCTTGAGGCCATCGAGCGCCCGGAGCAGCGCCTCGGTGTCTGCCGGATGGAGACCTGCGGACGGCTCGTCCATGACGTAGACCACCCCGAACAGGTTGGACACGACCTGGGTGGCGAGCCGCAGGCGCTGCAGCTCGCCGGGCGACAGGGTCGGCGTGCTGCGCTCCAGCGTCAGATAGCCAAGCCCCAGATCGAGCAGCACCGACAGCCGGCGGCACAGATCGCCGGCGATGCGTTCGACCACCAGCGCCTTCTCCGGATGCGTCTTGCGCAAGGCCTTCAGCTCGTCCGCCTTCGCCTCGGCATAGGGCGCGAAGATCTTCGAGAAGCGAGCCATCGGCAGGCGGCTCATCTCGGCCAGATCGAGGCCCTCGAAGCGGACCGACAGCGATTTCTGACGCAGCCTCTTGCCGTCGCAGACCGGGCAAGGCCCGCCGATCATGAAGCGGGCGGCGCGGGCCTTCATCATCGCGCTCTGGGTGGTGGCGAAGCTGTGGGTCACATGGCGCTTGGCGCTCGAGAAGGTGCCCATATAGGCGGGCTCGGTCCTGCGTTTGATCGCCCGCTGAATCTCCTCGTGGGTCCATCCGGGATAGACCGGGACCTGGGGCTGCTCCTCGGTGAACAGGATCCAGTCGCGCGTCTTCTTCGGCAGGTCGCGCCAGGGCCTGTCGACGTCGATGCCCAGGCTGATGAGGATGTCGCGCAGGTTCTGGCCGCCCCAGGCCAGGGGCCAGGCGGCGACGGCGCGCTCGCGGATGGTCTTCGAGGGATCTGGCACCATCGAGGCCTCGGTGACGTCGTGAATCCGGCCGAGGCCGTGGCAGCGTGGGCAGGCGCCTTCGGGCGTATTGGGCGAGAAGGACTCCGCTTCGAGGTGCGGCTGTCCCGGCGGATAGTCGCCAGCGCGCGAATAGAGCATGCGCAGAAGATTGGAGAGGGTCGTCACACTGCCGACCGACGATCGGGCGGTCGGCGATCCGCGCTGCTGCTGCAATGCCACCGCCGGCGGAAGACCCTCGATCAGATCGACCTCGGGGGTCTCCATCTGGTGGAAGAGGCGACGGGCGTAGGGCGAGACCGATTCCAGATAGCGGCGCTGCGCCTCGGCGTAGAGGGTCGAGAAGGCCAGCGAAGACTTGCCGGATCCCGACACGCCGGTGAACACGACCAGGGCGTCGCGCGGGATGTCCACGTCAACGTTCTTGAGATTATGCTCGCGCGCGCCCCTGACGCGGACGAAACCGGAGGCCGTGGTGTCTCGCATTTGCAAATCCTGACCCTCTGATAGCCCCGTCGGGGCGCTTCGGTTGCATGCGCGCAGCCCCGAACGCCGCCCCGCAGCTTGCCGCGCAAGGCGTCAATTTCGCCTCACGCGGACTCTCATCCCCGGAGGCGATGATCGGGCAGTGACTGCTGGCTGCAACAGCGGGATTGGCAGGCCTTCATGGACTATTGCGGACAGACCGATCTCACCGGGCGATATCCTCGACGTCGTTCGCGCGCATGAGGTTGCGCTCGCCAAGCAACAGAACCACTGATCGGTGGTCGAGAGCCATCTGACAGACAATAGTCTCGGCGCGCTGGAGGCGGCCAGTCGGGTCGCTTCCCTGTCGCCGCGCGAGCGCCAGGTGCTTGTGCTCGTCGCCGATGGGATTACGACGAAAGCTATCGCGTTCGACCTTGATCTCAGCGTCCGGACGATCGAGGTACACCGCGAGCGAGCCATCAGACGGCTCGGCGTGCGAACCATGGTCGAAGCTGTCCGGCTCCTGACGCTGGCTTCGCCGTCGGCGCCTTTGATGGACGTCAGGCGTCATCCCGCTCCGGGCACGCGGTGAGGCCGGCCGCCGCACTCAACCTGGCGTGTAAAGATCGCGCGCGTCGAACCGCTGCGGGACGGTCGGTTCACCGAAAGTCCGCGAGATAAGTTCTCCCGACAGGTGGGAAAAGCCAGCAGCCCATGCCTGCATGAACTGGCTGTGCGTACCCACGTCATAGCAGGCTGCGGCCATCCCGACGTTCCGTGCCGCAGTCGCAAAGCACTTGAGCGGATCGAGGGCTTGCCGGGCCTCGCCCGACAGGTGGACCACGCCGCACAGGCCAGTGTCGCGCCATCGACCGATGTCCCCAAGCTCTTCAGCGTGGGCCAGCAGCCCGCGACAGAAGGGCTTCAACTGGGTGATCAGTCCGCTGAGCATGAGCGCCGGCAGGCCGGCCGGAACTTCCGTCAGTTCGAGAACCACGAGCCGCTGACGGCCCGCCTCTTTCAGCGCCGCCAGACGCGCGATGAAGGCCGTACGGGCGCTCGAATGCGTCAGCCCGTGGAATGCCACAGGCAGGTGCAGCCCAGGCGGCGTTCCTGGACTGCTGTCCCAGACCTCCGCGGCGAAGGCGACCCGTCGGAGCGCCAGCTCCAGCTGACACCTCGGGGTCAGATCTTCAGGCCCGGTCGGCAGGAGTTCGCCGTCCGCTGCTTCCTGCAAAACCACGGATCGGATCCGGAACGCCGCGACCGCGCCCTGCCGCACAGTCCATACGGGCTCGAGGTAGAACAGCGCGCGGAGGTTCGCAGCGTTGGGCCGCTCGATCAGCGCCGTTTTGCGGACCGGCGAAGCGACTCCGAAGCGCTCCCACGGAGCCGAGCCGTCAAGGCTGTCCCGCAGGTCGCGAGGGTGCTCGTCCGCTGCGCGATCCAGCTGGTCGACTGAAACAGCCGTCGCCTCGACGGCGTCACCGTGGAGTCGGTCGACAATGGCGATGCGCACGTCCTCCGCCTTCACGGCGCCCAGGAAATAGCTGAGCGTCTCGCGCATGAGCTGGGACGCCCGGCTCAACGCCCCGACCGCCGGGCGCCCCGGTTGGATCAGGATGAAATCGGCCTCGTTGACGCGGACAATGAAGTCGTCGTCGCGCGCGCCCCTTTTGAAGGCTCGAATAACGAAATCCTCGACCAGGTCCTGATGCCGGGTCCAGCGCGCGCCGACGGCGTCGCGGATCGCGGCGACCGAGATGACGTGAACCTGGCCGCGCTCGGCGGCCTGGGCGGCCCCCGCATCCCGCAGCATCTCCCAGACAGAGGTCGAGAGGCTAGCGGCTAGCTGCATGGGTCCAGTGTCCGGCTGACCAGGGCCGCTGTCTCCTCGACCAGCACGATCAGGGCGTCGGCCGCGCGAAACGCCGCGCCGTCCGGAGGCACATGGTCCATCAGGGCCTCGGCCTGGGCGATGACCCGGGCGAGGTGGTTGTTCAGTTCATGTCGGAAGGTCGGCAAGTCAGGCTGCGGCATCGATGGGCGGGAGGTCGATCAGGAGACGGGCGGCGTCGAGCAGTTGCCCGGCGCGGAATGGTTTTGCGAGCACGGCGTCGGCGCCGAGCCCCTTGGCGAGGTTCAGGAACTCACGAGCCGGGGTCTGACCGCCGCCGGAGACAGCGAGGATCGGCACCTCGGGCCGGGCCGCCTTCATAGCGAGGATGGTCTCGATGCCTTCGCGCTCCGGCATGATGATATCGGTGACGACCAAATCGGGCGAACTGGTCGTGAACCGCTTCAGCCCTTCGGCGCCGTCGGCCGCCAGAATGACCCGCGCCCCCGCCTGGGTGAAGGCGCGAGCCGTGCCCAGAAGCAGGGGACGGTCATCCTCGATAATCAGGACGAGGCGGTCCGCCGAAGTCCTATCCATGTTGCGTCGCCGGTCGCGAGCGACGGCCAGGCGAAACGCCGATGACCAGATTCATGACTCTGCTCCAGGGACTGACGCGTCCTGTTTCTGGAACGGTAAACCGGTCCCGCTGAACGGCCAGATGGGAATTTTACGGTATGGGCGCAGGCGTCGCGTCCAACACTTCCCGGACCTTGGCCGCCAACTCATGCCGACGATACGGCTTGCCCAGAAGCTGAACCCCGGGCGGCAGCCGCCCTTCGGTCAGAAGGGCGTCCCTCGAATAGCCCGAAGTGAACAGGACGCGCAGGGCCGGACGGAGGATCAGGGCGCGGGTCGCCAGGTCTCGACCGTTCATGCCGCCCGGCATGACGACATCGGTGAACAGAAGGTCGACGTCCTCCGGCAGACGCGCCAGCGCCTCCGCGGCGCCGTCCGCCGTAGTGAGGCGGTAACCGAGCGCCCGCAGTTGGGTGGTCAAGTTCTGCCGGACGAACGGGTCGTCCTCGACGACCAAGACATGCTCACGCCCCCCCTGCCCAGCGCCGGGTCGCGCGGGGATCGGGGTCGCTGCGGCGCCCTGGGCGAGGCTGGGGAAGAACAGTTCGACCGTCGTGCCTTTTCCTGGCGCCGAACGGATTTTGGCCTCTCCTCCGGTCTGTTTGACGAAGCCGTAGACCATGGACAGTCCAAGACCGCTGCCCTTGCCCACCGGCTTGGTCGTGAAAAAGGGTTCGAAGGCGCGGCTCACGACCGCCTTCGGCATCCCCTGGCCCGTGTCCAAGACCGCCAGCCGGACGCAGGATCTTCGCATCCCGAGGTCGCCCGTGGGCGGGGCCTTGCCCTCGGCGACGTTGTCGAGCCGAATGACCAGCTTGCCGCCGTCGGGCATGGAGTCTCGCGCATTGATCGCGAGGTTGAGAAGGGCGACCTCGACCTGCCCCGCATCCGCCTCGACCATCCAGAGTTTGGCGGGGGCGAAGATCTTGATCTCGATATCTTCGGCCAAGGTTCGGCGCAGCAGCGGTCGCAGGTTCCAGACTAGGGCTCCCAGATCGAGAACGGTTGGGGTCAAGGCTTGACGACGCGCCACGGCCAGCAGACGGCTGGTAAGCTCGGCGCCCCGCTCAGCCGCCTGAATGGTCATGCTGGCGAGATCCCTAAGCGGAGGCTGGGCGGCAAGCGCCTCCTCCAGTCCCTCGGCGTTGTTCAGGATGACGGTCAGAAGATTGTTGAAGTCGTGTGCGACCCCGCCGGTGAGTTGGCCGACAGACTCCAGCTTCTGCGACTGGCGCACGCTGTCCTCCAGCTCGCGTCGCTCGGTGACGTCGAGCATCGACCCGACGGCGCGCGTGGGACGTCCCAGTCCCACACCACGTCGTTGGTGGCCCGCGCCATGAGTTGGAAGCGTTCTTCGCCCAACCGCATCGCCTCCTGCGCTGTGCGTCGCTCCGTGATATCTCGCTGCACGGCGACGAAGTGGGTGTGCGCCTCCCCGTCCAGCGCGATGGGGACGATGTCCATCTCAACCCAGAAGGGCTTTCCAGATCGCGTGTAGTTGATCAGTTCGGCCCGGACCGACTCGCCACGCGTCAGGGCGTCGCGAATCCGATCCACTTCGGCCTGAGACGTTTCGGCTCCTTGAAGCATTCGGGGCGTCCGGCCGAGAATCTCGGCCTTTTCATAACCCGTCACGCGAACGAAGGCGTCGTTGACGTAAACAACCCTGGGCCCGCCGGATTGCTCATCAATCGGACGCGCCTCGGTGATCAGGACGATGTCGTTCAGGTGCGAGACGGCCTGCTCCAACAGCCTCAACTGTGTCTCCGCCGCGCGTTCGGACGTCACATCCCTGAAATAGACGCTCACGCCGCCGCTCTCCGCAGGATGCACGAAGGAACGGAACCACCGGCCTGGCGGATCGAGATATTCGGTGAAGTGCTGGGTCAGCCCGTGCTCGATGGCCGCCTCCACAGCCACCTTGAACACCTTGTCCTGCGCCTCGGGAAACGCCTCCCAGACGTTGCGCCCCAAAAGCTCCGTCCGCGACCGGTCGAGATAGGTCTCCGCCTGACCGTTCAGGAAGGTGAAGCAGCCGTCGGCATCCAGGGTGAAGAAGCCATCGCTGATGCTGGCCAGCATCGCGGTCCGTTCGCGCTCCAGCTCCACCAGCCGGGTGACGTCGCGGGCCGAGACGAAACGGGCGGCGCGCGCCTGATAGCGGACCTCATGCGAAACGATGTCCACGAACAGGATGCGCCCCGCCCGCGTCAGATGCCGCCAGACGCCGGAGGTGTCGATCACCTCCTTGGTCCCGGCGATCTGAGCCTTGAGCTTTTCAACCTCTTCCGCGGGACGGATGTCCGCCAGCGACATCTCGAGAAATTCGGCCCGCGACCAACCGTACTTCCGCTCCGCCGCCGCGTTCACGTCCAGGAAGGCCAAGGTTTCGACGTCGTAGATCCACATCGGATCGGGATGAGCGTGAAAGAAGGCCTGTCGGAGGTCGAGCTGGTCCAAGATGGGTCGTGCGCCTCCTGATCGGAACCTGAGGGTGGCGGGTTCCGCGTCGGACGCAAGTCGGTGAATCTACTACCTCTGCGCCTCTCGCCGATTGGACCAGCTTAACCGCTCACTCATGATGACGGTTTATCGGATTGGGACCATGTACGCTTACCTCGTCGATGATGACCCGCTGGTTCTCGCCTCGCTGCAGGCGACGCTCGAAGGACGCTTTGAGACCCGGACCTTTCAGACGGCCGAGGCGCTACTCGCGGTGGCCGGTGACCTCGCGCCTGGGGTCGCCCTGATCGATGTGGCGCTCCCCGGCATGGACGGCTCGGCGCTCCACGCCGAGTTGTGCAACCGTGCAATCCCCATCGAAGTGGTCTTCCTGACGGGGCAAGCCAGCATCCCCTTGGCCGTAGACGCCATGCGGCGGGGCGCGGTCGACTTCCTGTCCAAGCCGATCCGCCGCGCCGATCTTCTCGCCGCGCTTGATCGGGCGGTCGAGCGACTGACCGCCCTTCTGGAAAAACGACGGCGAACCCAAGCGATTTCCCGACTGAGCGAACGGGAACGGCAGGTCCTCCAGAACCTGGCGACCGGCGCGCCCAGCAAGGTCATCGCCCACAGGCTCGGCATCAGCGCGCGAACCGTGGAGATGCACAGGGCGCACATCTGCGACAAACTCGGCATGCCCACGGCTGCGGCCATCGCCCTCGGTTGCGAGGCGGGGCTTGTCGAGTTCCCGAACAGGGTGGCCTAGGTCCGCTTGAAGGGCCGCTGCGCAACAGGCGCGATTACGACACCATGACCGACTGATCCAAAGCTGTGGCTTCCTGGCAGAAACCGGACATTTGGCACCCCCTGCGGTCTCAGAGCAGCAAAGCCTTTGCAAGACTGGCCTTCAGAATTTCATCGGGGCCCAGCAGTGGTTTCGGCGGCGACGCTTCGGTCAAGCCCAGCATGTTCGCCGCCGCATACATCAGCCTAAGACTGCCGTGCGCGCGGAACATATCCCACAGGCCGGCAAAGACGGCGTCGCATCGGTCCGCTGCTTCGTGATCGCCTTTGACCGCCGCCGCCGCGAGCGCAGAGGCTTGTTCTGGAAAAAGCCCTCCAGCCACGCTGTACCAGCAGTCGGCGCCCGCCAGCAGCGCCGCCTTGCAGCCCCAGTCGCCGCTGTAGCCGATGGACAGGCTCGGCGCCGCCTGCCGGAAGGCCGCCAAATCGACGGCGATGTCGCCGGACGCCGGCAGCGGCAGCTTGATCGCGGCCACGGTCGGGATCGCCGCCAGACGCGCGACCAGTTCCGGCCTGAAGGTGAAGTTGGTCGTGCCCGGATTGCTGTAGATGCATAGCGGCAGGTCCGTGGCCGAGGCCACGGCCAGGAAATGCTGAAAGACCTCCTCCTCCGTCAGCGGCGTATAGCTGACCGGCGCCAGTAGCAGGCCGGACGCGCCCTCCTCGGCCGCATCGCGCGCCAAGGCCTGGGCTTCGTCGGTCCGTATGGCGCCCACGCCCACGATGATCGGGATTGAGGCGACGGCTTCGATGGCCGCCGCCACGGCGCGTCGGCGCTGGTCGCGGCTGAGAAACATATAGGTCCCGGTGCTGCCGAGCAGGCCGATGGAATCCGCGCCGCCCGCTTCGATGCGTCGGACCAGTCGCTGCAAGTCAGGCGCAATGACCTCGCCTTCGGACGTCATCGGGGTGATGGGAAAGGCCGAAAGACCCGAAAACAGCGCCATGATTCTGCTCCAGAATATCGTCTCAGTGAGGCTCGACGCAGCGTTCGGGTTCAAATCAGGCTTGGCTTCAATTTGTGTCGAGCCACCCGATCAGTCGGTGCGCTGAAGCAGAAGACTGCTCGCCTGCAGCAATGGACTGAGACGCTTCAACCCGGCGATCAGATCGTCGCCCGCCTGCAGCAGGGCCGGTATCGGCATGGGGTCCAAGCGTTCGAGGATAAACCACATGGCGGTGCTGTCGTCAGTGATCCGCGTCCGTACGCCCTGTCGCCAATTCCATCGTCGGCAGGTCGCGCCGTGATTATCGCGCCAGATGACCTCGCCGGCATCAATCATCTCGGTCTTCGGTTCGCCGTTCTGGGCCGTGTCAAAGGCCTCGCCGCCCTGGGCGACGACCAACCTGGGCGTCCCGGCGTAGGCCTCCGCATCCTCGCCGCCGATCGGAAGGGCGTAGCGAAGGCTGACCGCATTGTAGAGATCGACGACGGCGTTCACCGCCGGAAGGGTCCCGTCCCGCTGAACTCGCCTGCGCAAGGCCTCGACCGAGCAGGGCGTCCGCTGCGGCTTGGCTCCGAAGGCGCTGTAAGCGTCCCGCCAGGCTTCCAGATGCGCCTCGGCCCACTCAGGCTCCTGCGCCTCACACGCTAGACGCAACTGTTCTGCGCCAGACTGATCGCTCGGCCCATTGCGCGCGCCGACGACAAGGATGCTGAGCGCCGCGAAGTCCGGGCGCTGGGCGTAAATTTCCGGGGCGATGACAGGCGGGTTCATGTGGACCTCGATGTTCTGAAATGGCGTCAGGCGAAGACGCCGCGCACCAGGACCATGGCGATGACGGACATCATCATGCCGGTGACGACATCCAACACGCGCCAGGCGATCGGACGGGCGAAGAGCGGCGCCAGAAAGCGCGCGCCAAACCCGATGGACGCGAACCAGATGGCGGCGAAGGCCGAGGCTCCGATGATGAGGAACAGCTGCTGGTTCTCGGGCAGGCTGGACCCGACCGCCCCCATCAGCATGACGGTGTCGATGTAGACATGCGGGTTCAACAGTGTGAAGGCGGCCGTGGCCGCCAGCGCCGCCCCGAGCGACAGACCTGCGTCGTTCTTAATGATCAAGGCTTCCGAGCGCATTGCCCGTCGAAAGGCCCCGGCGGCGTACCAAGTGAGAAAGGCCGCGCCGCCCAGGCTCAACGCTATCGACAGGCCAGGAACCGCCGCCAGAAGCTGGCCTAAACCGTTCACGCCGGCGATGACGAGAACGGAATCCGCCGCAGCGCAGAGCAGGACGACCGGCAGGACATGTTCGCGTCGCAGCCCCTGCCGCAGCACGAACATGTTCTGGGCGCCGATGGAAACGATCAGGCTGGCCGACAGGGCGAAGCCCTTCGCCAGGGGTGGAAGAATGGAAACGATCATGGGGTGCTGATCGCACGGCATTACGCCGTAGCCGAACTAATCCTCCTTAGGTTAGATTAGCAGCCCTAATGCTCGACTATCCCGCCCTCGCCGCCCTCGCCGCCGTCATTCGTACCGGATCATTCGATGCGGCCGCCGAAGCCCTGTCGGTCACGCCTTCGGCGGTGTCCCAACGCGTGAAGGGCCTCGAGGAGCGCTTGGGCCTTCCCTTGGTCATCCGTGCGACGCCATGCCGACCGACCGAGGCGGGAGCGCGGCTGGCGGCCCACCTCGATCAGGTGGCTCTGCTGGAGCACGACATGATGGCGGGCGATCCCATCTGGGCAGCGGCGTTCGGCGGCGCGCGCCCGACTTTGAAGATCGCCCTGAACGCCGACAGCCTCGGCACATGGTTCCCTCGCGCGGCCGCCCGCTTCGCCGCAGAGCAGCCGAACACCCTGTCTCTGGTGCTCGACGACGAGGCCGACACCGCCGAGCGCCTGCGTTCGGGCGAGGTGATCGCCGCCGTGACCACGGCAGGAAAGTCCGTCGCAGGCTGCCGCACCCTTCCGCTAGGCTCGCTTCGCTACTTGGCCGCCGCGACGTCAGACTACCGCGATCATCATTTCCCTAACGGCGTGACAGCGGCGCGGCTGGCGGAGGCGCCGGTGCTCCGCTTCAGCCCGCGTGATCGGCTGCAACTCAAGTGGACTGAAAAGGTCGTCGGAAGCCTGATCGAAGGCCCGACCCATTGGGTGCCGTCCACCCAGGGGTTTCTGGATTTCACTCTGGCGGGCGTCGCCTGGTCCCTGACACCGGAACGCCTGGCCGCTCCGTTGATCGCGTCAGGCCGCCTGGTCGATCTTGCCCCCGGGGTCATCGTCGACGTGCCGCTTTTCTGGCAGCACCTACGCATCACCACCCGCCTGATTGAAGGCCTGACGAGTGCGGTTCGCGCCGGGGCGGCGGACTGGCTCCACACCGCCTGACGGCAATGCGCCAGGAGCGGACATTAGCGGCTCTCCCTCGTTCCCTGCTTGCGTAAGCTAGCGGGCATCCAAAGTCGGTCGAGCCGCCCTTTCGCGGCATCGGCGATCAGTTGGTCGACAACACATCGGACCTTTGGACTGAGCTGCGCCTGTCTGGGCCAGAGCGCGTGAACTTCGACAAGCCGACATTCCGTCGCGTGAGCTGGAGGCTTCTTTCAGGCAAGACGCGACGCCGACTACGGTCATGAGGCTCGGAGCCCGGCGCCGAACAAGAAAAGGCCGGCGGCGGCCGATGCACCGGGTTCGGGGACCGTCAAAAATCGAATGACACCGGTAACATTATTAGCTCATTGTGGACCTCACGCGCGAAAGAGCGGTCCCTAGAGCCGCCGCTGCGAGAAGGAGCCGTCATGCCCCATAATCCCAGGCCATCCCGACGGCTCATGCTGCTCGGCTCCGTGGGCGCTGCGGGTCTTGCCCTCCTGTCCGGCGCCGCCAGGGGCCAAGAGTTCCTTATCCCTCTCCCGCGAACGCGTGCAGAGGCCGAGCCTAAGCTTTGGTATCGCAACCAGGCCGAAACCTGGGTGGAGGCCCTGCCGATCGGCAATGGCCGCCTCGGTGCAATGATCTTCGGGGGCGTGGCGCGAGAGCGCCTCCAGCTCAACGAGGACACCCTGTGGGCCGGCGGACCCTATGACCCGTCCAGTCCTGACGCCCTGCGTGCCCTGCCCGAGATCCGCCGGCTTGTCTTCGAAGAGAAGTATCTGGAAGCGCAGACACTCGCGCAGACCCAGATGATGGCCAAGCCCATCCGGCAAATGTCGTACCAGACCATCGGCGACCTGATGCTGTCGTTCGGTCTTTCGTCAGCTGCCGCAGGCTATCGGCGCGAGCTCGACCTCGACCAAGCCGTTGCGACCACTGAGTATCGTCAGAACGGCGTGACATATCGCCGTGAACTCTTCGCCTCGCGGCCCGACGACGTCATCGTTGTCCGCCTGACCGCAGACAAGCCTGGAGCCTTGACCTTTGAAGCCGCCTTCGAAACCCCCCAAACGGCCGCCGTGTCGATCGAAGGCGAAGACCTGGTCCTGACCGGGTCGAACCAGAGCCAGTTCGACGTCCCCGCCCGGCTAAGGTTCGAAACGCGAGTGCGGGTGATCGCAAGGGGCGGTCGCACCCTACCCGACCGGCAGGCCCTGCGCGTCGAGGACGCCGATGAGGCCGTGCTGATCATCGCCATGGCGACCAATCACGTCGGTCCCAAGGATGTCAGCGGCGACCCGCGCGCCCGCACCCTTGCGACCCTCTCGACGCTCGACCCCGACTTCGATCGCCTGAAGGCGCGTCACCTGGCCGACTACCAGCCCCTGTTTCGCCGTGTGAGCTTCGCCGTGGGTGCAACCGAGGCCGCGGCCCTGCCGACCGACCAGCGCGTGGCCAAATCCCAGACCCTCGACGATCCCGCCCTGGCGGCCCTCTACTTCCAGTATGGCCGCTATCTGCTGCTCTCCTGCTCACGGCCGGGAACGCAGCCCGCCAATCTGCAGGGCCTCTGGAATGACAAGACCAGTCCGCCCTGGGGATCCAAATATACGATCAACATCAACACCGAGATGAACTATTGGCCGGCTGAGCCCCTGGCCATGCAGGAATGCGTCGAACCGCTGATCGCCATGGTCAAGGAAATGGCGGTCACCGGCGCGGTCACCGCCCAGGTCAACTATGGCGCGCGGGGATGGGTCTGCCACCACAATACTGACCTGTGGCGGGCCACGGCGCCCATTGACGGCGCCCGGTTCGGCCTTTGGCCCATGGGCGGCGCCTGGCTGTGCCAACATCTCTGGGATCATTACGACTATGGGCGCGACAAGGCTTATTTGGCCGAGGTCTACCCGGTCATGAAGGGGGCCGCGCAGTTCTTTCTCGACACCTTGGTCGAGCATCCCGACGGCTCCGGCTTGGTCACCTGCCCCTCCATGTCGCCGGAAAATCTGCACCCCTTCGGCGCCTCGACCTGCGCCGGCCCGGCGATGGACAGCCAGATCCTGCGTGACCTATTCGCGCACGTCGCCGAGGCCGCGCATATCCTTCGCCAGGACGCCGGGTTCCGCCGTGAGGTTCTGGCCGCCCGCGCCCGACTACCCGCAGACCGGGTCGGCAAGGCAGGTCAGCTTCAAGAATGGCTTCAGGATTGGGACATGGAGGCGCCAGAACCTCACCATCGCCATGTCTCTCACCTGTATGCGCTATTCCCGTCATGGCAGATTTCGACGCGCGACACGCCTGACCTGGCCCGCGCGGCCCAGAGGTCCCTGGATCTCCGTGGCGATCTCTCCACCGGGTGGGCCATCGGCTGGCGTATCAACCTGTGGGCGCGGCTTGGTGACGGCGACCGCACCCATCGCATCCTGAAGCTGCTGCTCGATCCCAGCCGCACCTATCCCAATCTGTTCGACGCCCACCCGCCTTTCCAGATCGATGGCAATTTCGGCGGGACCAACGGCATGGCGGAGATGATCGTCCAGTCGCGGCCGGGCGAGATCGAACTTTTGCCAGCCCTGCCCTCCGCTTGGCCGGACGGCTGGCTTAAAGGGGTGCGTGTGCGCGGCGGCCTCGTCCTCGATCTCAACTGGGCCGCCGGGAAGCCCACTGAGGTGTTACTCAAAGGCCCTGCGGGGGCTCGCACGCGCGTGCGCTTCGGAGACGCGGTGCAGGATGTCGTCATGCCGCGCTCGGGCCGGCTGTCTCTGAGCATCTGACCGGCATGGCCGCAGGTGCGTTGAGCCGCCCCAGATGCGTGGCAGACCTCGGCCGGTGCGGTCAGGCGCCAGCAAGAGGGCGCCTCTCCGAGGAGTTGCTCTGCGGTCGCGATGGAACGACAGCGCCTCGTCGTTGACGCCGGCCAGACGCACTACCCGAGAAGGGCGACGGCCGCAGAGCACCATCCGGCGGTGCATGCTGATAGCCGACAATCCCAAAGTCGGCTCAGGGTCAGACTTGGCCGTTCGGCGAAGTCGCCAAAGCGCCAGCAGCGGACATTGACTTCTGGCTGGAGAGCAGACGTTCAGCTTCGTCGATAGCGCAGGGCGTCCACGACGATCTGAAAGGCGGCGAGGTTCTGTCTGCGGCTGGGATAATAGAGGAAATAGCCGTCGAACATCGGAGACCAGTCATCGAGGATCAGGTCCAATTCGCCTGAGGCGATCCGGGACGCAACGATGTCTTCTGGCACATATCCTCACCGATCACGCAGTCCAACGGACTGCCGACATTATTCGTCATGGCCGACATCTCTGAAATTGAAATCACACTGATAGTGTGTAGATGAGGGCAGAGCTCGGCCGCAAGTCGAGGAGGTGGAAACTGATCCGGACCTCCTCGCCTTCGGCCAAGCTGTCAGACAGCTCCGGCTGGCGCGCGACCTCAGCCAAGAGGAACTGGCCCACCGCTCAGGCCTGCACCGGAACTACATCGGCGGTATCGAGCGCGGAGAACGCAACGTTGGCGTGAAAGCCGTTTTCGCTCTGGCACGCGGGCTGGGCTGTGCGCCGGGAGATTTCTTCGGCGCCTGACAAGGGTTTCCACCTAGATCGCGATTAACCAACCGTTAACCGGCACGCCGCCAGCCTAGACGGGCCGTCAGACTGATCCCTGCATCCCCCTTACCCAAAGGATGCAGGAAAATGACTTTTGATAAGACCGCTCCGTCTGGAGCTTCGACCCCATCTACCCGCCTCGCGCAGGAGCAGACCCCAGCTCCAGTAACCTCGGCGGGATCAAGCCCTGCGACCGGATCACCGGACCCGTCAGGCATGGCTACGCATGATGCTCTGGCATCAACGCGTGCCGCTGCCGCAATCTTTGAGTGCGCCCAGACATTTGTTCTGGGCACCTCCGCGCGGCCGGAGGTGTGTGCAGCCCTAGCAGAAAGCCTTTTGGCCGAACTCGCCCGCGCTCTGATGCGCGTGGCGCTGGGCACTCAGACCTGCGCGCCCTCGGCGCTGCCGGACCCTGACCCATAATGCCTGACTCACAGGTGCAGCCCCGTCGGCATTGAGCCGGCGGGGCACTCGCCCACGGCCATCGCCGTGGACGCAACCCAGCCACCCTCAGCCCGAGCCATCGCGGCTGGCCGCCTTTCGTTGGCCTGCGCCTGCGCCCTAGCGCGTGCGGCGCCCGATCAGCGAACCTGCCCTTGTTCTTCCTTCTCCATCGGAGCCAGACTTCTCATGCGTCCGCCGTCTACTCCCGCACCGCCAGCGTTTCCCAACGCCCCACCGAGGTCCACGATCAATTGGCGGCATGCCGCCTCTTCGCCGAACGCGAGGACATTGCGGTCGTCGCCGCCTTTGACGACGCAGGCGTGTCCGGCAAGTCAGCCGTAAGCCGCCCCGGCTTCCTTGCTTTGATGCAGGCCGCCAAAACCGGCGCGTTCGACGTCGTCATCTGCGAGGGACCGGATCGCCTGTCTCGATACCAGGCGGACATCATCGATATTTTCGAAAGCCTGCGCGTACTTGGCGTCTCCGTCATCACACCGGCGGATGGCCACGTTGACGGGATGCAGGTCTGCGAAAAGGGAGCGCTAAACACCCCTCGGCTCAAGGCGATGCTGCGCAAGGCCATGACCGAACGCGAGGGCGACGAAACCAGTCCATCCGCACCCGATCCCGAGGCCGCGTAATGGTCAACCCCGCCCCTTCAACCGCAACCCGACCTCTGATGCGGGCGGCCCTCTACGCCCGCTTCTCCAGCGACCTCCAGAAGCAAACCTCGATCGAGGACCAGTTCGCGGCCTGTCGGATCTTCGCCGCCCGTCAGGGCATCGAGATCGTCGGTGCCTTCGAGGACGCCGGCATATCAGGCGCCTCAATCGCCAACCGCCCAGGATTTCTGACCATGGAACGCGCCGCCAAAGGCGGCGCGTTCGACGTGGTGATCTGCGAAGCCTTGGACCGGCTATCTCGGTCCCAGGCCGACATCGCCGCCATCTACGAGGATCTGCGCTTTAACGGCGTCGCCATCCACACGATCTCGGAAGGCGCCGTCGATGAACTGCACGTCGGCCTCAAGGGCACGATGAGCGCCCTCTACCTTCAGGAAGCCCGCCGAAAAACCCGACGGGGCATGGAGGGCGTCGTACGTGACGGCCGCCATACCGGAGGGCGGGTCTATGGCTACGCCATTCGTCGAACCTTCGACGCCGCCGGTGAACCGATCAGGGGTCTTCGCGATATCGTCCCGACCGAGGCCGAGGTCGTCGTCGAGATCTTTCGCAAGTACGCCGCGGGCGCCTCCCCGCGCGCCATAGCAGCAGACCTGAATGCGCGTGGCGTCCGTAGCCCTAGAGGCGGGACCTGGAACGCCTCCACCATCAACGGCAACGCTGACCGAGGGAACGGCGTCATCCACAACGAGCTCTATCGCGGCGTACTGGTATTCGGCCTTCAGACCTGGCTGAAGGACCGCAGCACTGGCGCTCGAAGCGCGCGCAAAGGCGACCCAGCCAACATCGTCCGCCAGGCGGTTCCCGCTCTACGGATCGTGCCGGAAGACCTCTGGCTCAAGGTCCGGGCCCGCTACGAAGAGAACCGGCTAGGTCCACAGAAGACATCGTCTTTGGCCTCGGTTCGCCCAAGGCACCTGCTCAGCGGCAAGCTAACCTGCGGCTGCTGCAGCGGGCCAATGATCCGTAGCGGATCCGAGCAACGTTTCGTCTGCTCCTGGCGCCGAGAGCGCGGTCCAGCCGCCTGCGACAACGGGCGCGGCGTCAAATGCGCCGACATCGCCGACCGAGTGCTGACGGCCCTCAGGGATCGCCTGCTGGCGCCGGACATCGTCGCCTCCGCCATGGAGGAGGCGCGCATGGAAACGGAGAAGCGCAACCGGGACCTCCGGGGCCGGAGGAGCAAACTGGAAGCAGAACTGGCTGACGCCAAGCGCCGGTCGGACCGGCTGATCGACCAAGTGGCCGACGGCGTCCTGAGCGGTGCAGCAATCAAGGAAAAGCTGGCCACGCTCGAGGTCAAGCGTGCGACGTTGGAAGCGGAGTTGGCGGCCGAGGAAGCCCCCTCGCCCGTGTCCCTGCACCCCGGGATCGCTGAGCATTATCGCCGCGTGGTGGGCGACCTCGCCCAGGCGCTTCACCGCAACAACAGCGAGGCAGCGGCGGAGGCCCGCGACCTGGTGCGCAGGCTGATCGAGACGGTCCTGGTCACGCCGCTGCCGGAACGGGGCCAGTACGCGCTGACCGTACAAGGCAAAATCGCCGCCTTGGTGAACCAGGACGGCGATTGTACTATTGTAGTGGGTGCGGGAGCAGGATTTGAACCTGCGACCTTCAGGTTATGAGCCTGACGAGCTACCGGGCTGCTCCATCCCGCGGCAAGGCGGCGTGCGAAGGAAGAATGTGGTTCGAGACCTGTCCTCAAGTA
>Ga0308171_1000280_pt1 | contig 135078 bp, 120 predicted proteins | sample PhyGR1_FD_202135 | JGI IMG/M metagenome (GOLD analysis project Ga0308171, IMG submission 202135) | Phyllosphere microbial communities from UC Gill Tract Community Farm, Albany, California, United States - DLSLSG.R1 | ecosystem: Host-associated > Plants > Phyllosphere > Unclassified | place... | reverse complement strand
GAGCCGATGGCATCCGTCAGCTTCTTCCAGCCGTCCCAGTCGTCTTCGGCGAGCGCGTCTTCGATCGTGACGATCGGGAAGTTCGCGACGAGGTCGGCGAAGTAGTCGACGAGCGTGTCGACGCTCCACTCCTTGCCCTCGACGGTGTACACGCCGTCCTTGTAGAACTCGGTGGCGGCGACGTCGAGGCCGACCGCGATCTCCTTGCCGGGAGTGAAGCCGGCCTTCTCGATCGCGCGGATGAGGAAGTCGAGGCCCTCGCGGTTGCTGGGCAGGTCGGGGGCGAAGCCACCCTCGTCGCCGAGGCCGGTGTTGTAGCCCGCGGACTTCAGCTCGCCCTTGAGGACGTGGTAGACCTCGGTGCCCCAGCGCAGCGACTCGCCGTAGGTCTCGGCGCCGATGGGCGCGAGGAAGAACTCCTGGAAGTCGATGCCGTTGTCGGCGTGCTCGCCACCGTTGATGACGTTGAAGAGGGGAACGGGCAGCAGGTGCGCGTTGGGGCCGCCGAGGTAACGGAACAGGGGCAGGTCGGCGCTGTCGGCGGCGGCCTTGGCGACGGCGAGCGAGACGCCGAGGATGGCGTTGGCGCCGGTGCGCGACTTGTTCTCGGTGCCGTCGGTCTCGATGAGGATCTCGTCGATGATGCGCTGCTCGCTGGCCTCGACGCCCTCGATGGCGGGACCGAGCTCGTCGACGACGGCGGCGACGGCCTTGAGCACGCCCTTGCCGCTGTAACGGCTCTTGTCGCCGTCGCGCAGCTCGTAGGCCTCGAACGCGCCGGTGGACGCGCCGGAGGGGACGGCCGCCCGCTGGACGATGCCGTCGTCGAGGAGCACCTCCACCTCGACGGTCGGGTTACCGCGCGAATCCAGGATCTCGCGCGCGTTGACAGCCTCGATAAGTGCCACGAAGGACTCCTCGTTGGTTCTGAGTGAAGAAGGGCGGAGCGTCGTCGGTCCGTGGACGAGTCTAGTGACCGGCTCCGACACTCGTGGGACGGTGTGTCGTTCCGGGTCTGACGCGGCAGCGTCAGGGCACGCGCCCCGAGGCCGTGGCATCCACGACGATCGCCACGGCGATGCCGTCCCATCCCTTGCGGTCGAGGGTCTGCAGGGCCGTGGCGTCGAAGCGGGGGTCCTCCCCCAGCATGACCAGGCCGGCGCGGGCGCCGCGCACTTTGGAATCGGCGGTCGCGGCATCCGCCACCTCTCCGCCGCGCACGACGTTGTCGAGCACGACGACGGTGCCCGGGCGGCCCAGGCGCGCGGCCCAGTCGAGGTAGATCGTGTTCGACTCCTTGTCGGCGTCGATGAAGACGAGGTCGAACGGCTCGGTGCCCGCGAGGGTGGGCAGCACGTCGGCGCCGCGGCCCACGCGCACGTTGACGCGGTCGGCGACGCCGGCGCGCTCGAGGTTCGCGCGGGCGATCTCGGCGTTCGCGGGCTCGGCCTCGATCGTGACGACGCAGCCTCCTTCGCCCACGGCCCGGGCGAACCAGATGGTCGAGTACCCGCCGAGCGTGCCGACCTCGAGCACGCGCCGTGCACTGGCGATGCGCGCGAGAAGGTGCAGGAACTTCGCGTTGACGGGGGCGACCTCGATCGCGGGGAGGCCGGCGTCGTGCTGCGCCGCGAGGGCGGCATCCAGGACCGGATCGTCACCGACCAGGGTGTCGGTCAGGAAGGCGTCGACGTCGTCGTGGAGGGGCACTCTCCCACCCTGTCGGGGCGTCGGGCGCGGGTCAACGCTCGCCGCGCAGGTGCGCGCGGGTCATCTCGTCGTACTCCTCGTCGCTGAGGTCGTCGTAGCCCTTCGCCTCGACGCGGTCGCTGCGCATCCACCGGATCATCAGGATGACGAGGATCGGCACATCGGCGAACTCGGCGATGAACCAGATCATGTCGCCGGCGAGATGCTGGTCGTGCAGGGTCGAGGGCCACCACGACAGCGCCTGCGTGACATCCGGGATCAGATCGAGGACGGAGTCGTTCAGCCGCATCAGCAGACCCGGGACCGAGTCGATCAGCAGCTCCACGAACGCCAGCAGGAACTCGATCGCGATGAACGCGCCGGTGTGCACGGCGCCGAGCGCCATCATCGGCAGCACCATCGCCATCCCCGCCAGCGGGACGACGATCCCGAGGGATGCCTCGACGACGGGGTTCACGCGCAGGATGCCGGCCACGGGCGTCAGGAAGACGCAGAACACCGCCGCGATCACCACCGTGGCCACCATGGCGTTGCCGAAGATCCGGGTGAGGCGGGCGGCGAGCACGCGCTCCCGTACCGCAGCGGGGACGAGATCCAGCGGGCGCCCCGCCGCGATCCCCGCGGGGACGGCGAAGATCAGCAGCGCGATGCGGGTCGAGAACGCCCACCGCAACTCCGACGAGTACACGCCGAGGAAGCCGAGCTCGATCACGGCGTAGGGCAGTAGCCCGAGGGCGAAGAAGCCGACGGCGCGGCGAACGGGCCACGGCTCCCCGCGGAGTCGCGTCCGGCGCACTCCGAGCAGATACGCGACGGATGCCACGAGGAGCACGCCGAGCGTGATCGGGTCGGCGCGCCAGGTGGTGAGGAAGACGTGGAGAGGAGGCGTGGGGGAAGGTTATGACCGGGAGCTATGTCCGCGCCGTGACCCGTAGGGAACGGCGGAAGGGGCCGCGCGGCGTGGCGCGTGCAGAACTCCTGAGTTTTCGGGCCCATGAGGACCTCCCGCCCCGGAAATGCGCACCGGCGAGCGGGCTGGGCGCGCAAAGCTCAGGACTTTCGCCCCGGCACACGGCGGGGCGCGGAGGAATCAGGCGTCCGGGCCGCTGTCGTCCCGCCCCCGCTCGGCGGGAGCCTCGGCGGGTGCGCGGGAGCCCTCCAGCGCAGCGAGCACGGCGGGCAGCAGCGCTTCGGCGGTGCGGCGATAGCCCAGGGCGCTCGGGTGGAACCGGTCGACGCTGAACATCTCCTCGGGACGCTCGGCGAAGACCGGGCCCACCGCCCGCGCGAGACCCACCACGCGCGCACCCGCACGCTGCGCCGCACGAGCCTGGGCTGCGGCGAGCTGCCGGGAGGATCGCGCTGCCAGGGTGCGCAACGGCTGCGGGATGGCCCGCAAGGTACCGAGGTCGGGGCAGGTGCCGACCACCACCGGGATGCCATACCCGCGCAGCGCGCCCACGATCTCCTCGAGCTGCCCCGCGGCACGGGAGGCCGGGACCCGGTGCGTGACGTCATTGCCTCCGACGACGATCACGGCGACGTCGGCGCGATAGCCCGCGGGGAGGGCGGCGAGCTGCGCCCCGAGCGCCGAGGTCTCCGACCCGACGACGGCCGAGGTGCGCAGGCGGACCGGACGCCCCGCGTCGCGCGCGATGCCTTTCGCCAGCCGCGCCCCCAGGGTGTCCCGCCGGTGGCCGGCGCCGAGACCGGCGGCGATCGAGTCGCCGAGCAGCAGCAGCTCGACCGGGTCGCCCGGGTGCTTCTTGCGCCGCCAGACGCGGTCGGCGTCCAGGGCCTGCTCGCCGAGCGGCTTGCCGATGCGGCGGCGCGCGATGGCGGCCTGGCGGGCGATGAGGGTCCGGACCCCCACGGCTCCCACGCCGATCACGGCGACGGCGGAGGCGGCGGTCAGGGTCACCGGACGGCGCGCGCGCATTCCCCGATGACAGCGCGCGGCGATGAACGTCGGGTGGACGGGCCGTGACGGCGTGACGACGACGCGCTCTCGGCATCCTGTGTCGCCGTGGGGTTCCGCGGGCTCAGACCTCCGCCGCGCGACTGCGCGCTCGCAGCACCAGCGCCACCGCGAGCACCGCGACGGCCAGGACGATGTCGAGTACGAGGCCGGCCACGAGCTCGTCCCGTCCGGCCACGCCCGTGAACGACACCACCCCGCCGATCACGATGACGCCGAACGAGAGGGCGAGCTGCTGCGCGGTGCTGAACATGCCGCCGGACAGTCCCGCCGCCTCGACCGGCACCTCACGGACGACGAGCTGCGTGAGCGGGGAGAAGATCAGCGCCTGCCCAGCCCCGAGCAGCACGAGCGCGGGCTGCAACCAGAGACCGATGTCACTCCCCCACGCGAAACCCAGGGTGGTGAGCATGAGGACGAGGGCGACGAGCTGAGTCGTGACGCCGACGACCAGCGTGGAGTCGCCGAGGCGGCTCTGGATGCGCGCGACGGCGAGGGACACGCCCGCGAACACCACCGCGAACGGCAGCAGGGCGAGCCCCGCCTGCAGCGACGTCAGGCCGGCGTCCTCGACCGCGCGGGGGAAGACGTACAGCAACGCGGAGTACCCGGCGAAGAACAGCGCCGCGGCGAGCAAGCCGAACTGCAACGGCCGCAGGCGCAGCACGCTCGGCGGGAGCAGGGGCACGCGACCGGAGCGCTCGACGGCATCCTGATGCCGCCACATGCCGACGAGGGCGATCACGCCCACGAGCAGCGCGACCAGCACCGGCCACGACCAGTTCCACGCCGGCCCGAAAGTGAGGGCCACGGAGACGGCCAGGATGCCGGCGGCCAGCGCCGCGGTGCCCACCAGGTCGATCGCGACCACCTCGTGCGCCCGCGAGCGCGGCGCGAGAGGGGCGAGGACGATCGCGGCGAGGGCGACGAGCGCGACGACGACGAAGACCGCGCGCCACCCGTCGACCGGCCCGAACGACAGCGCCGCCAGGGCCCCGCCGGCGACCTGTCCGACCGCCGCACCGATCCCGCCGCTCGCCCCGAACCCGGCGATGGCCCGCGTGCGGGCGGCGCCGCGCGAGGTGGCCTGGATGGTGCCGAGCACCTGCGGGGTGCACAACGCGGCGCCGACGCCCTGCACGATGCGGGCGGCGATGAGCGTCTCGATCGACGGCGCGAGGGCGCACGCGACCGCGGAGACGAGGAACAGCCCCATCCCCAGCGTGTAGAGCCGGTGGCGTCCGAACCGGTCGCCGAGACGCCCGCCCAGGATGAGCAGGACGGCGAAGGGGATGCCGTACCCGGCGATGACGAGCTCGAGGGCGACGTCACCGGCTCCGAAGCGCTCGCGCAGCGTCGGGAGGATCACGGTCACCGCGTTGAAGGCGAAGGTACCGACACCGGGGCCGATCAGGAATCCGAGGTAGCGCCAGGTGGGGACGTCGGCGTCGGGGCGGATCGGCACGGGTGCGCTGCCGGTCGCGCGCTCTGCGGAAGTGGTCATGGTGCCAGCATGGAGACCGCGGCATCCTGGTACCAGGAGTCCCTTCATCCTGGTACTGGAAGCACCTGGCAGCCACCAGGACCATGTCGGCGGTGCGTCCTAGGATCGCCGGAGGAAAGGATGGCCATGACTCGATCCGACGATGTCCGCGCGGAGTTCGCGGCCTATCTGCGCAGCCGCCGCGCGCGCCTGCGTCCGGCCGACGTCGGCCTTCCGGACGGCGCGCGTCGGCGGGTCGCGGGTCTGCGGCGAGAAGAGGTCGCGCAGCTCGCCGGCGTCGGGCTCACCTGGTACACGTGGCTCGAACAGGGCCGGCCGATCGCGGCCTCCTCGCAAGTGATCGCGGCCATCGCCCGCGCCCTACGCCTGAGCGACGACGAGCGCGACCACCTGTTCGCCCTCGCCGACCTGCCGGTACCCGACCGCGAGGCGCGCATGTGCGTCGGGCAGAACCACCTCGACCTGCTCGAGAAGCTCCTGCCCTACCCCGCCGCGGTGCAGACGTCGCGCTTCGACATCCGCGCGTACAACCGGGCGTACCGCTACCTCTTCGACGACCTCGACGACCTGCCTGCCGAACGCCGCAACTGCGCGGTGCTGCTTTTCACCGACACGGCGTGGCAACGCGCGCACGTCGACCTCGACCACGCGCAGCGCCGGATCGCCGCGCGCCTGCGCTCCGCCTACGGCCGGCACCACGAGGAACCGTCGTGGCAGCGCTTCATCGGCGAGCTCGAAGCCGTGTCGCCGCGCTTCTCGGAGCTCTGGCGCCTGGGCGATGTCGGCGGCGAGCGCAACGCGAGCAAGCACCTCGTGCACGCCCGCGTCGGCGAGCTGAACCTCGAGATGTCGAGCCTGTGGATCGACGAGGGACTCGGCTCGCGCGTGGTGTGGTTCTCCCCCCGGGATGCCGCGACCGCGGCGCGTCTGGAACGCCTCGCCGCCGAGAACCCGAGCGAGGCGTTGATCAGCGCGGTCGCGTGAGGCGACCCGGACTCAGCTGAGCGGCTTGACCTCGATCGTGTCCGCGGTGGTGTCGGCACCGACCGTCGCGAAGGCGGTGTACCCGTCGGCGGCCGCGCGCTCGAGGAGGGCCTTGAGATTCTTCGGGCGCTGCTCGAGACGCACCCGGGCACCCTCGGCGACGAGCGCGGCCTTGAGCCCGAGCAGCTGCGCGAGCGGGATGTCGCGGTCGTGGACGAGCACGATCGAACGGTCGGCGGCGTCGGCGGCATCCTGCAGCAGGTCGACGATGCGCTCGAAGCCGATCGAGAAGCCCACGGCCGGCACCTGCTGGCCGAGGAAGCGGCCGATCATGCCGTCGTACCGCCCGCCCCCGCCGAGCGAGTAGTCGACGCTCGGGTGAGCCAGCTCGAAGATCGTGCCGGTGTAGTACCCCATGCCGCGCACGAGAAACGGGTCGAAGACGAGCGGCGCGTCTGCTCCGCGCGCGGCGGCGACCGTCTCGCCGAGGGCGACGAGGTGGGCGATGACCTCGTCGGGGATGCCGGCGGGAAGTGCTGCGCGAATCCCTGCGTCGTCGAACGACGGCGTCGCCGCGGGCCGGTCGAGGTACGCGGCGAACGCGTCGGCCGCGGCGGGGGTCGCGCCGCGCTCACGCAGCTCCGCCACGACCCCGGAGGGGCCGATCTTGTCGAGCTTGTCGATCGTGATGAGGACGCCCGGACGCTCGTCGGGGGCGAACCCGAACACGTCGAGCATCGCGTCGAGCACGCGGCGGTCGTTGACGCGGATCGAGCCGCCCTCGAGTCCGAGCGCGTCGAGCACGTCGAGGCTCGCGGTCATGAGTTCGGCCTCGGCGCGCGCCGAGGCGTCGCCGATGATGTCGATGTCGCACTGCACGAATTGGCGGTAGCGGCCCTTCTGCGGGCGCTCCGCCCGCCACACGGGGGCGATCTGGATCGCGCGGAAGACCGTCGGCAGCTGCGCCCGGTTGGTCGCGTAGAACCGGGCCAGCGGGACCGTGAGGTCGTAGCGGAGGCCGAGGTCGGCGAGAGCGGCGGGGTCGTCGGCCGCGGCGCGGATGGCCTCGGCATCCATCCCCCGCTTCAGGATGCTGAACGACAGCTTCTCGTTGTCGCCGCCGAGACCGGCGTGCAGGCGCGAGTACTCCTCCATCACCGGGGTCTCGATCTCGTCGAAGCCGTGCGCGCGGTAGCGCTGACGGATGACGGCGAGCACGCGCTCGCGACGGGCCTTGTCGGCGGGGAGGAAGTCGCGCATGCCGCGCGGCGGGTTCACGGATGCCACGGGACCATTGTTCCAGGCCCGCGCGGGGAGCCGCGCCCGCGCGCTGGCGCCGGCGTGGCCGGGGCCGGGGGGCCGGGGCCGGGGCGCGGGGCCGTGGCGCCGGGGCGCGGGGCCGTGGCGCCGTGGCCGGGGCGCGAGAGCACACGATCCGCGCGAGATCACGCGATGTCGGACGGCCGAAGCGTGTGCGGTCGCGCCGATCGTGTGATCTCGCGGCCGGCGTGCTCAGGCGCCCGAGGACGGGGCGCCCGCCTCGGCCGCCCGCACGTCGGCGCGCAGGGCCCGCACGCGCTCGCGCAGGGCGCGCTCGGCATCCCAGCCGCGGGCGCGGGCCAGCTGTACGAGTGCGAGCAGCGCATCGCCGAGCTCGGCCTCGGTCTGTGGGTCGGCCAGCCGGTGAGCGGGCGCGGCGACGCCGACCTGCGCGGCCTTGCCCACGACCTTCTGCGCGAGGGCGAGCGCGGGCATGTGGTCGCTCACCCCGTCCAGCACGCTCGTGCGCGCGCTCTTCTCCGCGGCTTTCGCGGCGTTCCAGTGCACGAGCACCTCTTCCGGCGTGGATGCCACTTCCCCGGCGAACACGTGCGGATGACGCCGCACCATCTTCTCCGTCAACCCGCGTGCGACGTCGTCGATGTCGAACGGGTCGTCGGGATCGCCCGCGGCGATCTCGGCATGGAACAGCACCTGCCACAGCAGGTCGCCGAGCTCCTCGCGGAGGTCGGCGCGGGTGCCCGCTTCGACGGCGTCGATGACCTCGGCACTCTCCTCGACGAGGTACGGCACGAGGTCGGGGTGGTCGATCGTCTGCGTCCAGGCGCAGCGCTCGCGCACGGCCCGCATGGTCTCGGCAGCTTCTCGCAATGCGTCGTCGCTCACGGCGTCTCCTCCCGCGGCGCCGTCGGCGCCTCGCCCCGAGTATCCCCCGTTGCCGCGCGTGGCGGCTCGTGCGGGCCGAACTCCTGAGATTCGCCAGCGGCCGCGGGGCCGGGATGCCGTCTTTCCGTGGGCGGGCCGCCCGGAGCGCGCGGAATCTCAGGAGTTTCGCCCGCGCGCAGGGGCGGCGGCGCGGCCGCCGGACGAGGCGGGCGTGCCAGGCTCCGGATGACGCCGAATGCCGCGGCCAGGGGGGCGACGGATCACGTACTCGCGGATTTTCCGGAGCCCGGCACGTAGACCCCCACGGGACCTCAGACTGATCACGGACGCGGCTATTGCCGGACACATCGGCGCGCGAGGCGGCGGGAGCCGTGAGACGTCCGGCGGTGCGGCATCCCTTCCGGAGAATATCCGCGGCGAGGACGTGCGGCACGGCTTCTGCACACGCCGGGCAGGAGGCGCATTCTCCCCCATCAGGCCTCCGTGTCATTCGGGTGTCACACGACGCCGATAATCTTGGCCGTGTGCGAGAACTGACCCCGACTGAGGCCATCGACCTCGTGGGCCGCTTCGAAGCCGGCCAGGAGCTGCCCGAACAGATGCGCGCCGACGTGCGCCTGCTCGGTTCGCTCCTCGGCCGTGTCCTTCAGGAGAGCGGCTCCCCCGGACTGTACGACGACGTCGAGCGGCTGCGCACGGCGACGATTCAGGCCTATACCGACGAGACGCCCGAGGCGTTCGAGCGGGCCGCCGCGATCGCCGACGGCTTCTCGATCGAGCGCGCCGACGAGGTGGCCCGTGCCTTCACGGCGTACTTCCACCTCGTCAACCTCGTCGAGGAGCACCAGCGCGTCCGTGTCCTGCGCGAGCGCGGCGACCGCCCCTCGCGCAGCGGCGGCACCCCCGACACCATCGCGACCGCGTTCGCGCGCCTGTCCGAGGAGGTCGGCGAGGAGACCGCGCTCTCGCGTCTGCAGGCCCTGCGCTTCCACCCCGTCTTCACCGCCCACCCCACCGAGGCACGTCGCCGGGCGATCTCGACCAGCATCCGGCGCCTGTCGGAGTTGCTCGGCGAGCTCGACGCCGCCGGCGAGAACGGCACCGAGGTCCGCCGTGCGGAGCGGCGCATGCTCGAAGAGATCGACACGCTGTGGCGTACCGCTCCGCTGCGCCGCGAGAAGCCGTCGCCGGTCGACGAGGTGCGCTCGGTCATGGCCGTCTTCGACGAGACGCTGTACACCGCCGTGCCGCGGGTCTACCGCCGCATCGACGACATCCTCCAGGGCGAGAACGCCGGCTCCCGCGCCCCGATCGTGAAGCCGTTCGTGCGCATCGGCTCGTGGGTCGGCGGCGACCGTGACGGCAACCCCTTCGTCACGGCATCCGTCACCCGCAAGGCCGCGGGCATCGCCAGCGAGCACGTGCTCCTGGGTCTGGAGCGCACGACGCAGCGCGTCGGACGCGGACTGACGCTGGATGCCGAGACCACGCCGCCCAGCGACGCCCTCGTCGCTTTGTGGCACCGCCTGCGCGCCGCCGACGAGGACGCCGCGAAGGAGATCGCCGCTCGCTCCCCCGAGGAGCCGCACCGACGCATCATGCTGCTGCTGGCGCGCAAGATCGCCGCGACCCGCACGCGAAACGCCGACCTCGCGTACCGCGACCCCGAGCAGCTGCTCGCCGACCTGCGCGTGGTGCAGGACTCGCTGGTCGCCGCGGGCGCTGCGCGCCAGGCCTACGGCGCGCTGCAGCGCCTCGTGTGGCAGGTCGAGACCTACGGCTTCCACCTCACCGAGCTCGAGGTGCGTCAGCACTCGGCCGTGCACCGGAAGGTCCTCGACGAGTTGCGCGCGGGCGGCGAACGCAGCGAGCTCACCGAAGAGGTGCTCGAGGTCTTCCGCTCCATCGCTTACGTGCAGGAGCGCTTCGGCCCCCGCGCCGCCGGACGCTACATCGTGTCGTTCACGCAGTCGGCGGAGGACCTCGCCAACGTGCACGAGCTCGCCTCGTACGCGACCGGGCAGGGCGAGACGGCTCCCGTCCTCGACGTCATCCCGCTGTTCGAGACCTTCGCCGATCTGCAGGCAGCCCCCGGCATCCTCGCCGAGATCGTCACGCACCCCTCGTTCGTCAGCCGACTGGATGCCACCGGCCGACGCCTCGAGGTCATGCTCGGCTACTCCGACTCGTCGAAGGACGTCGGCCCCGTCGCCGCCAACCTCGCGCTCTACGAGGCGCAGGCGAAGATCTCGACGTGGGCCGAGGACGAAGGCATCGAGCTGACCCTCTTCCACGGACGCGGTGGCGCGCTCGGCCGCGGTGGCGGACCGGCCAACTCCGCGATCCTCGCGCAACCGCCGCACTCGGTCGACGGCCGGTTCAAGCTCACCGAGCAGGGCGAGGTCATCTTCGCCCGCTACGGCGACGCCGACATCGCCATGCGCCACATCGACCAGGTCGCCGCGGCCGTGCTCACGGCATCCTCTCCCTCGATCGAGCGCCGCAACCGCGGCGCGGCCGAGGCGTTCGCCGACGTCGCCGCGAAGATGGACGTCGCCTCGCGCGAGCGCTTCTTCGCCCTCGTCAAGGCGCCGGGCTTCGCGCCGTGGTTCGCCACGGTCACCCCGATGGAAGAGCTCGGCCACCTCGCGCTCGGCTCGCGCCCGGCGCGCCGCGGTCTGTCGGTCGAGTCACTGGAAGACCTCCGCGCGATCCCGTGGGTGTTCTCGTGGACGCAGGCGCGCATCAACCTCGCCGGCTGGTTCGGGCTCGGCACCGCCCTCGACGCCGTGGGCGACGAGCAGCGCTTGCGCGATGCCTACGAGCAGTGGCCGCTGTTCCGCACCATGATCGACAACGTCGCCATGAGTCTCGCGAAGGCCGACGCGCGTATCGCGCGCCGGTACCTCGCTCTCGGTGACCGCGACGACCTCGCGCAGCTCGTCATGGACGAGATGCTGCTCACCCGCTCATGGGTGGAGCGCATCACCGGAGGCGAGCTACTCGGCAACAAGCCCGTCCTGCAGCGCGCCGTGAAGATGCGCAGCCCCTACGTCGACGCCCTCTCGCTCCTGCAGCTGCGCGCTCTGCGCGCCCTGCGCGACACGCAGGCGGAGAACCCCACTCCGGATGCCGAGCACCAGCGCTTGCTGCTGCTGTCGGTGAGCGGTGTGGCGGCGGGTCTGCAGAACACCGGCTGAGCGGCATCCGTCCCTCTCGGTGCGCCGGCTCCCCTCGCGGGGGTCGGCGCACCGTCGTTCGCGGCCACCCCCATGGCCCCGTCCGGCGGCATCCACCCCGTCCGTCGCCCCCGACCGTGCCCCGACCGACCCGCTCAGACCCGTGTGAGAAACGCTTGAGCGGCTTCTTCGCGTCGGTGCCGTCAGCGTCGCGCCGGGAGTCGGCTCAGCCGAGGTGCGGCAGCGACCAGCCCCACACGATGGCCGACTCCCGCAGGGCGAAGGCCACCGCGAACCCGACCACGACGGCGAGATGCGGGCGTCGGGTGGTCAGGAGCAGGATACCGGTGACGAGGGCTCCCGCCGCGGCGGCGAGGCCGTAGACGCTCTGCGTGAGCAGGAACGGGGTGTGTCCGAGCAGGACGTCGCGCAGGACGCCGCCCCCGGTCGCGGCGACCAGGCCGACGATGACGATGACCCAGATGCTCGCACCGTGCGCGTACGCCTTCTGCGCGCCGATGACGGCGAACAGTGCGAGCCCCATGCCGTCGAGGCTCAGCAGGATCGGCTCGGGCACGGCATCCACGAGGCGCAGCAGGACGAAAGTCGCCACCGCCGCCGACAGGGCGACGATGATGCGGCTCGCCGAGCGCAACGCGGCCGGGGGGAGGTCGCCCAGGAGCACGTCGCGCATCATGCCGCCCGCGACGGCCGCGACGAAACCCACCACGACGACGCCGAGCAGGTCGAAGCCGGCGTGGGCGGCCAGCGCCGCCCCCTCCACGCCGCGGACCGCGGTCGCGGTGATGTCGAGGGCGGCGAAGGCGCGGGCACCGAGGGACGGCCGCCCGGGGACGGGGCGGGTCATCGTCCCGAGACGCCCGAGGAGCTGCGCGCTCACGTGAGCCTCGGCAGCGACCAGCCCCACAGCACCGCGCCCAGGCGCAGGCCGAGCGCCACCGCGAACCCGGCGGCGAGCGCGAGACGCGGGCGCCGGGTGGTCGCGAGCAGGATGCCGGTCGTCAGGGCCCCGGCCGCCGCGGCGGAGCCGTAGACGCTCTGCGACAGCACGTAGGGAGTGCGTGCCAGCAGCACGTCGCGGATCACACCGCCTCCGGTCGCGGCGAGGGTGCCGAGGAGCGTCACGACCCAGAGGTTGGCACCGGACGCCCAGGCCTTCTGCGCGCCGGTCACAGCGAAGAGGGCGAGCCCGATGGCATCCATCACCTGCAGCGGCAGGACGGGGAACGCGTCGACGATCTCGATGAACACGAACGCCGCCACGGCCGCCGCCAGCGCCGCGACGATGCGGCTCGGCGAGCGCAGCGCGGCAGGCGGCAGGTCGCCGAGCAGGACGTCGCGTAACACGCCGCCCGCGAGCGCGACGAGGAAGCCGACCACGACGACGCCGAGCAGATCGAACCCCGCGTGGGCAGCCAGCGCCGCTCCCTCGAGGCCGAAGAGGGCCGTCGCGGCGATGTCGAGGACGTCGAAGGCACGGGCGCCCAGCGAAGGACGGGACGAGACCCGTTGTGCGGGTACGACGTCGGTCATACCGTCATTCTGGCAGGGGCGCGCGAGTGCTCCGTGCGCGCGCGGGGCGTCGGCTCGCGGACGTCGAGCGGCGGGACCGTCCGCCGATCGTGTATCGCGTCCGCACCCCGGGGCACCGAGCCGGCCCCCGATCAGCGGCGCGCGGTCACCTCGCGCGCCGCACGCTGCCCAACGACGCCCGCACGCACGGTGAAGCCGATGAGGACGGCGACCCCGGCGAGGACCACGACGGCGATCGCGGGCTCCCGCACCGGCTCGGGCAGCGTCACCGCCGCCCAGGGCAGCACGGCGGTCGCCGCCGCGCCGAAGCCGGACCGGCGGAGATCGGCCGCGCCCGCGCGGTGCGCCGCTGCCCACGCCTCGTCGGACGCGCGCGTGGTCGCCGTCCGGATGCCGATGACGTCGTTCCGCGGCAGGGTCCCCGCCGCCCCGCGCCGGGCCGTCCAGAACGCGAGCACGGTCACCGCGAGCATCGCCACGGTGGCCGTCACGAGCGCGCCGATCACGGCATCGTCCTCACACCGACGCCGTCTCGACCGGCAGCGGCCAGAGCGCGTCGAGCAGCTGGCGCACCCACGCGATGAGGTTCGCGTCGTCGGCGTCTTGCGGCAGCGGCACCACCATGGCATCCCCGCCCGCGACGAGCTTCGCCTTCGGGTACAGGCGCTGCAGGCGCACCCGCATCGACTCCGCGAGGTTCGCGGGGGCGATGCGCAGGTTGGAGCCCATCGCGACGACGTCGGCGAGGCCGGCCTGTGCAGCGCGGCGCCGCAGGCGCGCGACGGCGATGAGTCCCTCGACCTCGGCGGGCGGCTCGCCGTAGCGGTCGCGGAGTTCCTCGACGACGAGGTCGATCGCGTCGTCCTTGGCGGTGGCGGATGCCGCGGCCGACAGCTTCTGGTAGGCCTCGAGGCGCAGCCGCTCGCTGTCGATGTAGAACTCCGGCAGGCGCGCGTCGACCGGCAGCTCCAGGCGCAGCTCGGTCGGGCCGTCGACGTCCTCTCCGCGGAACGTCGACACGGCCTCGCCGATCATGCGCAGGTACAGATCGAACCCGACGCCCGCGATGTGACCGGCCTGCTCGGCGCCGAGAAGGTTTCCCGCCCCGCGCAGCTCGAGGTCTTTCAGCGCGACCTGCATGCCGGAGCCGAGATCGTTGTTGACGGCGATGGTCTCGAGGCGGTCAGCCGCGGTCTCGGACAGCGGCTTCATCTCGTCGTACAGGAAGTACGCGTACGCGCGGTCGCGTCCACGACCCACGCGCCCGCGCAGCTGGTGCAGCTGCGACAGGCCGTACTTGTCGGCGCGATCGATGATGATCGTGTTGGCGTTGGAGATGTCGAGACCGGTCTCGATGATCGTGGTCGACACGAGCACGTCGGCGCGGCGCTCCCAGAAGTCGTCGACGACCTGCTCGAGCGCGTGCTCGCCCATCTGCCCGTGGGCGACGACGATCCGCGCCTCGGGCACGAGCTCGGCGAGGTGCGCGGCGACCCGCTGGATCGACGACACGCGGTTGTGCACGTAGAACACCTGTCCCTCGCGCAGCAGCTCGCGGCGGATCGCGGCGGCGATCTGCTTGTCGTTGCGGGGACCGACGTAGCTGAGGATCGGGTGCCGATCCTCGGGCGGGGTCGCGAGCGTCGACATCTCGCGGATGCCGGTGACCGCCATCTCGAGCGTGCGCGGGATGGGCGTCGCGCTCATGGCGAGGATGTCGACGTTGGTCTTGAGCTTCTTCAGCGCATCTTTGTGCTCGACGCCGAACCGCTGCTCCTCGTCGATGATCATGAGCCCGAGGTCTTTGAAGATGACCTTCTCGGTCAGGATGCGGTGCGTGCCGATGACCATGTCGACCGTGCCGTCGGTCAGGCCCGCGAGGGTCGCCTTCGCCTCTTTGTCGCTCTGGAAGCGCGAGAGCGGACGCACGGTCACCGGGAACCCCGCGAAACGCTCGGCGAAGGTCTCGAGGTGCTGCTTGACCAGCAGGGTCGTCGGGACGAGCATCGCGACCTGCTTGCCGTCTTGGATGGCCTTGAACGCCGCGCGCACGGCGACCTCGGTCTTGCCGAAGCCGACGTCGCCCGAGAGCAGCCGGTCCATCGGGATCGGCTTCTCCATGTCGGCCTTGATCTCGTCGATGGTCTGCAGCTGGTCCTGCGTCTCGGCGAACGGGAACGCCTCTTCGAGCTCGCGCTGCCACGGGGTGTCGGGTCCGAAGGCGTAGCCCTTGGATGCCATGCGCGCCGAGTACAGCTTCACCAGCTCGACCGCGATGTCGCGGACGGCCTTGCGGGCACGCCCCTTGGCCGCGGCCCAGTCGCTGCCGCCCATCTTCGACAGGGTGGGCGCCTCGCCGCCGACGTACTTCGACAGCAGGTCGAGCTGGTCGGTGGGTACGAAGAGCTTGTCGCCCGGGTAGCCGCGCTTGGACGGCGCGTATTCGAGGACGAGGTACTCCTTCGTCGTCTTGACCGCGTTGCGCCCGCCGCTGGACACCTCGCGCTGCGTCAGCTCGATGAACTTGCCGATGCCGTGCGTGGCGTGCACCACGACGTCGCCGGGCTTCAGCTGCAGCGGGTCGACGACGTTGCGTCGACGCGAGGCGAGCTTCTTGACGCCCCGATTGTCGCCGCCGACCGACCGCCCGTAGAACTCGGTTTCGGTGATGACGGCGAACCGCGCCTCGGTCAGCTCGAAGCCGCGCTCCAGCGGTGCGCAGACGACGTGGGCCACCCCCGGCTCGGGGACGGTGCGCACGTCGTCGACGCGGCGCGCGGCGATCCCCCGCTCGGCGAGAACGTCGCGCGCGCGGTCGACCATGCCGGGTCCGGATGCCGTGACCACGACAGACCAGCCGTCGGCGAGCAGCTGGCCGACATGGGCCGTCGCGCCGTCGACGTTGCCCTGGAACGACGGCACGGCGTCGGCCTTGATGCGGTGGGCGGAGTCGTCACCGACGACGAGACCCTCGTCTTCGGCGTCCGCCGCGCCCGAGTCGAAGGCGCTGAGCTGCCACCACACGCCCCCGCGGCCACTGGCCCTCTCGTGCAGGTCGTCGAGGGTGACGAAATCACCCGAGTCGAGGTCGACCGGGGTGTCGGCCCCGGCGGTGGCCGCCGACCACGCGGCCTCGAGGAACTCGCGATTCGTGTCGCCGAGCGTGGTCGCGCGCGCGAGCGAGCGCTCCGGATCGACGAGAGCGACGGCGCTGCCGCCGGGCAGGTAGTCGACGAGGGTGACGAGGTCGTCGACGAGCACCGGGATCAGCGACTCCATGCCCTCGGCGGGGATGCCCTCGGCCATCTTCTCGAGCAGTTGCCGCAGGCCCGGGTAGCCGTCGCGCAGCTCGGCGGCACGCGCCCGCACCTCGGCCGTGAGCAGCAGCTCGCGGCTGGGCACGAGGGTGACCGTGCTGACCTCGCCCGGGAGCGAGCGCTGATCGGCGACCGAGAAGGCGCGGATCTGGTCGACCTCGTCGCCGAAGAACTCGACGCGGTAGGGGTGATCGGCCACGGGCGGGAAGACGTCCAGGATGCCGCCCCGCACGGCGAACTCCCCGCGACGCGAGACCATGTCGACCCGGTGGTAGGCCAGCTCGACGAGGCGAGTCGTGACCGCCTCCAGCTCGTGTCCGCGTCCGCCGACCACGAGCTCGACGGGCTGCACGTCGCCGAGCCCGGGAGCGAGCGGCTGCAGCGCGCTGCGCACCGACGCGGTGACGACGAGCGGCGTCTCGCCATCCCACGCCGCGATCCGGCGCAGCACGTCGAGGCGACGTCCCACCGTCTCGGGGCTCGGGCTCAGGCGCTCGTGCGGCAGCGTCTCCCACGCGGGGAAGTGCAGCACCTGCGCGCCCGGCAGCACGGCATCCAGCGCCGGACCCAGCGACTCGGCGCGACGACCGGTCGGGGCGATGACGAGCACGGCCCCCGGACCGCCGGCGGCACGACGACGCTCGATGAGGCCCGCGATGACGGGGGCATCAAGCCCGTCGACGAGGGAGAGAGACAGGTCGGCGGATGCCGCGGACGCGGCCTCACGGTACGACTCAGCCTGCTCGAGGGCGCGCACGATCCCGGGAACTGTCACTCGAAAGAGTCTACGCGGGGGCACCGACACGAGCCCGGACGCGCAGAGTCTCGTAGAGTGCGCTCATGTCTTCGCCGTTCGCCCCGCCTCACGTCGCCCCCGCGGCGGGACAGCTCCTCACCCCGCCGCCCCTGCCGAAGAAGCGCCGGCCGCTCGGCGCGCTGGCGCTGATCGCGGGAATCGTCGCGACGGTCCTCGCCCCGGCCGTCGGCGGTTTCGCCGGGTATCGGGTGGGCCACGGCGCGGGTCCCGGGCTCGTGGCGCAGCAGGGGCAGGAGCTCGACCTGCGCGTCTTCTCCCCCGTCCGCGATCTCGTCCTCGTGGTCGAGATCGCGTTCTGGTCGGGCACGGTACTCGGGATCGCGGCGCTCGTCGTCGGCATCGTCGCCACGGTCCGGGGCAGCGGCCGCGCGATGGGCATCGTCGCGATCGTGCTCGCCGCGCTCGGGCCGATCGTCTTCGGCGTCCTGGTGGGCGCCGCGGTGGTGACCGGGATCGGCACGGCCGACACGGGGCTCAGCGTCATCTGAGGCGACCTCGATATCGCGTTTTCGCGCGCGCGTCCAGGATCCTCACAGACGAGCCGGCGCTTCGGTAAAGTCCCGCGCATGGGATGACCTGATCCCTTGACCGAAGGAGCACCCGTGAGCAGCACACCCCCGCCTCCCGAGCCGTACGACCCTCCTCCCGCCGGACGCGCCGATGCCGCCGCCCCGGGATACAGCGCTCCCCCCGCGTATCAGCCGCCCGCCGGCACGCCGGTGAAGAACTCGAACCGCCTCGGCCTCATCGCGTTCATCGTCGCCCTCGCCGGCGTCGTCATCGGCTCCATCCTCGCGTTCGTCGGGGGGATGCAGAGCGGCTCGCTCGTGCAGTACGCCAACACCGGCGCGAACGGCGCCGAGATCGACCCCTCTACGCTCCCCGAGAGCGCGCGTCAGGCGGCAGCTTCGGCCGGTCTGCTCACCGTCGGCGGCTTCCTCGTCTACGGCGCGCTCGGGCTGTGGGGCTTCATCCAGGGCATCGTCGCCGCGGTGAAGAACCGTGGTCGGGGGCTCGGCATCGCCGCCGTTGTGATCGCCGTGCTCGGCGGCATCCTCGTCATCGTCTTCCTGGCGGTCGGCGCCGGGGCGGGCGCCGCTCCGTACATCAGCTCAGTCGGCTGATCGCACCGCACTCGGCATGACAGCCCCGGCCATTCGGCCGGGGCTGTCATCGTTCGGGCCGAAGCCGGGGCATCAGGCGCGCGGCGCGTGGAACCGTTGCTGCGCGGCGACCAGGCCGTCCTCGATGAGCATCTCGACCGCATCGGCGGCATCGGAGACGAGGATGGGCAGCGTCTGACGCTCGGTCGCTCCGAAGGGATCGAGCACCCAGTCCGCGGGGTCTTGGCGGCCCACCGGGCGACCGATCCCGACGCGCACGCGGGGGAAGTCGGCGGTACCCAGGGCCTTCGCAACGTCACGCACCCCGTTGTGGCCGCCGTGACCGCCCCCGGTCTTGAGCTTGACCGTGTCGAACGGGATGTCCAGCTCATCGTGCACGACGACGACCCGCTCGGGGGCGACGTCGTAGAAGCGCGCGAGCCCGGCCGCGGGACCGCCGGAGACATTCATGAAACTGTTCGGCTTGGCGAGCACGAGCTTCGCGCCTCCCGGCCGGAGCCAGGTCTCGGCGACACGGGCGTTCGCCTTGTGGGCACGGAAAGCCTCACGACGACGGCCGGCAAGCTCGTCGACGACCATCTGGCCAATGTTGTGCCGCGTCGCCTCGTACCGCGGCCCCGGGTTGCCGAGCCCGACGATCACCCACGTGTCTGCCATGGCATCCATCCTTCCGGATCGGGGCGGCGGCCCTGGCCTGACGGCGAGAGGGCACGCCGGAAAAGAAACGAGGGGGCGCGCGAACGCACCCCCTCGTGAGCGGCGGGATGAATCCCGCGCGCAATCACGCCTCTTCGGACTGCTCCTCGGCGACCTCGGCGTCGGCCTCGGCGATCTCTTCCTCGGCGACGAGGGTGTCCAGCGGAACCGACACACCCACGATGAGAGTCTCGGGCTCGGTCACCAGGCTGGCGCCGGCGGGGAGCTTCAGGTCGGCAGCGGTGATCTGCGTGCCGTCCTCGGCGCCCTCGACGTCGACCTCGATGTTCTGGGGGATGTGGGTGGCCTCGACCTCGAGCGACACGGTGGCGTTGTCGAGGTTGGCGATGGTGCCGGAGAAGGGCTCGCCCACGACGATCACGGGAACGTCGACCTGGACCTTCTCGCCCTTCTTCACGACGATGAGGTCGATGTGCTCGATGATCTGACGCACGGGGTCCTTCTGCACGTCCTTGACGAGCACCAGCTGGCTCTTGCCCGCGATGTCGAGGTCGAGCAGCGCGTTGGCGCGGCGGATGAGCAGCGCGACCTGGTGGCCGGGCAGCGCGACGTGCTGGGGCTCGGTGCCGTGGCCGTAGATGACGGCCGGGATCTTGCCCGCGGCGCGGAGGCGACGGGCGAAGCCCTTGCCGAAGTTCTCGCGGAGCTCCGCGACGACCTTGTTGTCTTCCGACATGATGTTCTCCTCGCGGGCTCGTGTCCCGCAGCTTGTGAGCGGACGGTGTCCGCACGGTGTGGTCTGGATTCGACTCGAACGCGAGCGCGTGAGGAAAGCCGGGAGCCTGCATCACCGCGTCGATCACGGATGCCACCTGCACCGGCCGGTGCGCGACAATCCCTCGCCGAAGTTCCCCGGAAGTCTACCAGCGCAAGACCCGACCCAGGAACCCGCTCTCGACCCCACCGGCACGGGCGCGACGGACGCACCGGTAGGATCGAGGAACCACTCACCCGAAGGATCATCATGGACAGCGGCTTCTTCTCCCACGTCGTGCTCTGGGTCATCGGCGGCATCGCCACGATCGGCCTCGTCGGCACCGTCGGCGCGCTGTTCTCCATGGGCCGCAACGCCGGGTACAAGAAGCACTGACCCGGCAGGGCCCGCCCCTGGGCCCCGAGCCGGAGGAACGTCAGTCGCCCGCGCCGAACGCGAGCGCGACCTTCGACGACACCGATGCATCCGCCGCCGTGGCGAACGCCTCCGCCGCTTGGACTGCGGGGACGACGTGCGTGAGGATGCCGTCGACCTCGAGCGATCCGTCGGCGAGCGCCGCGAGCACCGCGGCGAACTCCGCGGCGAAGCGGAAGGATCCCGTCAGGGTGAGCTCGCGCGTAATCGCCGTCGCCAACGGGGCTGCGACCGTACCCGCCGCCTGCAGGCCGAGCATCACGACGGTGCCGCCGCGAGCCGCCGCCGACACCGCGGCGCCCAGGCCCGGAACCGTGCCGCTGGACTCGATCACCACGTCGGCGTGCAGCCCCGCGATGGCCTCCTCGTCCCGCGCGTCGAGCACACGGGCGCCGTGTGCGGCGGCCAACGAACGCGGCAGTTCGTGCAGATCGGTGGCGATGACCTCCGCCGCGCCGTGATGGCGGGCGACGGCCACGGCGAGCAGGCCGATCGGTCCCGATCCGATCACCGCGACGCGCCGCCCGGCGACCGACCCCGCGCGCTCCACGGCGTGCCATGCGACCGCCGCGGGTTCGGCGAGCACCGCCGTGCGCAGATCGAGGCCCGCGGGAAGCGGGAACAGCATGCGGCTGGGTAGCGCGACGCGCTCGGCGAAGCCGCCCTGTGTGTGCGGCAGGTGCATCGCCGACCCGAGATAGGTCGACGCGGGAGCGAGGTTCGGGCGATCCGCGGGCCAGGGCGTCACGCCGTCGCCGTGCGGGGTCAGGGGATGCACCGCGACGGGCGTGCCTGCGGCGGGCCCCGAGCCGTCGGCGGCGGCGCGGACGACGATGCCGGACAGCTCGTGCCCGAGCACCAGGGGCTCACGCAGGATGGAGGCCCCCGCAGCACCGTGACGCCAGTAGTGCAGGTCGGAGCCGCAGACGCCCCCGAACGCGACCGCGACGACGGCCTCGTCGGCATCCGGGGTCGGCTCGCCGATGTCGTCGATCCGCAGGTCACCGGCGGCGTGGGCCACCACGGCGGAATTGGTCATGGGTCAGATCACCTCCGTGCGCAGGCGCATCTCGTCGACGACGATCTCGACCACGACACCGGGTCGGATCGGGGCGGCGGAGAACGGGGCGCCCATCATGATGACGTCCCCGGGGCCCAGGGTCGTCCAGCCGGCCACGTACGCCAGGCAGGCGCGCAGCGACATGGGGTAGCGGCCCGCCGAGGTCTCGGCGACGGGGTCGCCGTCGACGAGCAGGCGCAGCGCCACGTCGTCGTCGAGTCCGATCGCGGTGTCGATCCACGGCCCGAGGGGGGTGTACCCCTCCCCCGACTTCGACTCGAAGTTGCGCGGGTCCACCACCGAGCGGTCGGGGCTCGAGAGATCGTTGACCGCGGTGATCCCGAGCACGTACTCGTGCGCCGTCTCGGCGGTCAGCCCGGTCGTGTCGCGGCCGATGACCACGGCGACCTCGGCCTCGGCGACGGTCGTTCCGGCATCCCGCCGAAGCGTCACCGTCGCGTCCGGGCCGGTCACGGTGCGCGGGCTCTTCAGCCACGCCTGCACGGGCGCGGCGTGATCGGGACCGTTCTGGGCGATGCCGACGATGACCGTGGGCACGCACGGCGCGACCAGGGTCCCCTGCACCGGCTCACCGGCATCCGTCACCGGCTGTCCGGCGGCGAAGGCGGCGAAGGGGTCGTCGATCGGGATCCAGGTCCCGTCGGCGCAGGCACGGACGGTGCGGATGCCGTCGGCCGTCGCCAGGCGAGCGATACGCATCACACCACCGCCGTCATTCCGCCGTCGACGTAGATCGTCTGGCCGTTGACGAAATCGCTCGCCGCGCTCGAGAGGAACACCAGCGCCCCCACCAGGTCGCTGGTGTCCCCCCACCGCCCCGCCGGTGTGCGCGAACGCACCCACGCGGAGAACTGCTCGTCGTCGACGAGGGCCTGCGTCAGCTCCGTGGCGAAATACCCCGGCGCGATGGCGTTGGCCTGGATGCCGTGCGGCGCGAGGTCGGCGCACAGGCCCTTCGTCAGCATCGCGATGGCGCCCTTCGTCGCGCCGTACGCCGCGATCGAGGGGCGGGCGAGCTGCGACTGGACGCTGCCGATCTGGATGAGCTTGCCCGAGCCGCGCGCGATCATCCCGCGAGAGACCCGCCGCGACACGTAGAACGCGCTGGAGAGGTTCGTCCGCACGAGGTCGTCCCAGTCGGCATCCGGAAACTCGGCGAGGGGGGCTCGATGCTGGATGCCGGCGTTGTTGACGACGATGTCGGGAACACCGGCCCGTTCCTCGATCTCGCCGATCCCGGCGTCGACCGCGGCGGACTCGCCCACGTCGAAGGTCACGGCGAGGGTGGCGGCGCCGGTCGAGGAGGCGATCTCGCCGGCCGCGCGCTCGGCGCTCGCGGCATCCCTCCCGTGGACGACGACGGTCGCCCCCGCCTCGGCGAGTCCCTGCGCGAGGGTTCGCCCGATTCCGCGGCTGGATCCGGTGACCAGGGCCACACGGCCGGTCAGATCGAACAGGCTCATGCGATCGTCCGCACGGTGACCGTCGTGGCGTCCACACCCTCGCCCGCCTCGCCGCGCGAGACCTTGATCGCGTCGTCGGTACGGGTGAGGTCGCGGCGGAGCGTCTCGGGTACGAGGAAGGTGGACGCGGTGGTGATGAGGGCGAGCGTGGCCATGTAGATCGCCAGCAGGAGCCAGTTGGCCCCCGAGACGGCGATGATGTACGCGCCCAGCACACCGGCGAGCCCGCCGGCCAGGACCGCCGAGATCTCGCGGGCCATGGCGACACCGAGGTAGCGGTGGCGGTTGCCGAAGAGCTCGGGGAGCATGGCGCACTGGGGTCCGAGCATCGAGTTGACCGCGACGCCGATGCCGATGGCGATCACGGCAATGGTGATCGGGTAGCTGCCCAGCGAGATCAGCCACCAGGCGGGGAAGGTGAAGACGAGCATGAACAGCGCTCCGAACCGGTAGACGGTGCGTCGGCCCATGCGGTCGGAGAGCGCTCCGGTCAGCGGGACCGAGAAGATGCCGATGAGCGATCCGAGCGTCACGCCCCACGTCAGCAGGCTCCGGTCGGCCTGTCCCCCGACGGAGGCGACGAAGAACGTGAGGGCGAGGGTGTTGAACATGTACGACCCGCCGTTCTCGGCCATGCGCAGGCCGACGCCGACGATGATGCCCGGGAGGCCGCGCGTGAAGATGTCGCGGATGGGACGCTCGGCGATCTGCTCGTGCTTCTCGAGCTCGATGAAGGTCGGCGTCTCGCGCAGGCGCATGCGGATGAACAGGGCGATGAGGATCAGCAGGAACGACGCCAGGAACGGCACCCGCCAGCCCCAGCTCAGCAGCTGGTCCTCGGGTAGGAGCGAGATGAGGCTGAACACGACCGCGGCCAGCAGCGTGCCGGCCTGGATGCCGATGAACGGCAGGGCCGCGAAGAAGCCGCGCCGCTTGACGGGGGCGTACTCGGCCATGAGGACCGTTGCCCCGGCCTGCTCGGCTCCGGCTCCGAAGCCCTGCAGCAGCCGCATGATGACGAGGAGGATCGGGGCCGCGACGCCGATCGCGGAGTAGGTGGGCAGCAGGCCGATCGCGGTGGACGCACCACCCATCAGCAGGATCGTGATGACGAGCACCCACTTGCGGCCGAGCTTGTCGCCCAGCACGCCGAAGAACAGCCCGCCGAAGGGACGGGCGAGGAAGCCCACCCCGTAGGTGGCGAAGGCGGCGACGGTGGCGAGGGCCGGGTCTTCCTGCGGGAAGAACAGGACGTTGAAGATCAGCGCCGTCGACAGCCCGTACAGGGCGAAGTCGAAGTATTCCAGGGCGCTACCGATGCTGGAGGCGAGCGTCGCCCTCCGCAGATTCGCGGCGTACTCGGGGTCGTCCTGCGGCGCGGGCGTCGCGGTGGGTGCAGTGGTCACGGCCATCTCCTTTGATCGGCTGGGGTCTCCCGACAAAGCCGACTGTACCAACGGAGTGGACGGTGTTCAATATGCTGAACGAATTCTTTCCCCCGTCCGCGCGACAGCCGCTCCCGGGGCGTTTTGGGGCGCGCCCTTGCGTTTGGGGCGTGCAAAACCGCGCCCCAAACGGAAGGGGGCGCCCCAAACGACGTGTCACCCGCCGACGCGGGCCGACGCGACGAACGCGGCTCAGGCGCGGGGGGCGGCGCTGAACGGGTTGGTCAGCGCGGCGGCGGCCTCGCGCAGCGCGGCGCCGACGCGGGAGATGCGTTCGGGCGTGGCATCCGCGACCGGGATGCCGACACCGAGGGCGAGCTGCGGATCCCCCGGCGCCCACCCCTCGAGGGGAACGGCGACCCCGACGATGCCGCGGAACGACTCCTCCTCGTCGACGGCCCAGCCCCGCTTGCGAGCGGCGGCGAGCTTGGCGAGGATGCCGTCGACGTCGACCGTGCTGTGCGAGGTGAGCTCCGGCAGCGGACCGCTACGGTGAAGCAGCTCACGCACGGCGTCGTCGTCCCGCGTCATCAGCAGAGCGCGCCCGGTCGCCGACAGGGCGGCCGGCAGCCGCGAGCCGAGCGGCGTTCCCAGCCGCACCGAGCGCGAGCCCTCGTACCGGGCGAGGTAGAGCGAATCGGCGTCGTCGAGCACGGCGACCTGCACGAGCTCGCGCGCGAGCACCGGCGACGCCTCACAGACGGCGTAGAACTCCCGCACCTGATTGAACTGCGCCGCGAACGCCCCACCCAGCTCCGCGGTACGGATGCCGAGGCGATATCCCGACGGCACGCGCTCGATCATCCGCTCCGCCTCCAGCGACAGGCAGAGATTTGCCGTCGACGACTTCGCCAGCCCGAGACCGGATGCCAGCTCCGTCAGCGTCAGACTGCGCTCCGCCTCGGCCAGCAGGCCGAGCAGACGGATGCTGCGCCCGACCGCGGGAGCGGGGTCGCGCGCCTGCCGACCGTCGTCGTCCTCGGCCATCAGGCCCCTCCCTCGGTGGATGCGATCAGTAGAACTCGACCGTATCGACAACCGCGCGCAACGGTTCGCCATCGAGCAGGCGCGTGGCGTTCTCGGCGAAACGCCGCGCGATCCGCTCCTCCTCTTTGCTGCTGAGCGCCGCGGTGTGCGGGCTCACGAGCACGTGCGGATGCCTCCACAGCGGCGACGCACTCGGCAGCGGCTCGACCTCGAAGACGTCGAGGGCGGCGAAGCCGACCCGCCCGTCGTCGAGCGCGGCGAGCAGCGCTTCCTCGTCGATCACGGTGCCGCGCCCGACGTTCGCGACGATCACGCCCGGCTTCACCGCGGCGAAGATGTCGGCCCCGATCAGATGGTGCGTCTGTTCTGTGCCCGGGAGCGTGACGACGATGGCATCCACGTCCGCCACCGCCGCCGCGAGCTCGTCGAGCGGGATCAGCCGGTCGACCCCGTCGACGGGCGCGCCCGAGCGGGTCGTGCCCCACACCTCGGCGCCGAGCGCGTGGAACCGGCGCGCGCACTCCGCGCCGATACCCCCGAGCCCCACGACGAGGACGGTCATCTCGTCGATCTGCTGCATCTCCCAGCGCTCCGGCCACACTCCGGCGTCCTGGTCCCGACGCAGCCGCGGCAGACCCTTGGCCCCGGCGAGGACGCCGAACACCGCGAACTCCGCGAGCGGTCCGCCGTGCACGCCGGCGCTCGTGGTGAAGACGATGCGCTCGAGGGCCGCGTCATCCAGGCCCGCGGCCTTGACCTGTCCGCCGCCACCGGCCGCGGTCGTCATGACCCAGCGCAGCCCGGGGTTCGCCGCAACCGTGCGGGCGAGGGCCGCGGGATCGACGTCCGGGATGCCGAACAGCGCCTCTGCGGAGTCGACCATCTCGTCGAAGGCCCGCTGCTGCGCCGCGGAACGTTCGTGGTCAGGGTCCCCCGACCAGTCGGCCGGCCCGCGCATGGGGCGGGTGAGGGAGGCGTCGCGCACGAGCTCGAGGCGCGGCTCGAGACGCTCGATCAGAAGACAGTGCTCCTCGCGGAGGGGAACCGCGACCACCGCGCGTAGGCTCTTGTGCGTCGACATCTTCGTCCATCCCTTCATCGCGAGCGGGCGCATCTCTCGCGCTCGATCAGCGTGCGTGTGTTCATAATAGTGAACCCTGTTCAACCCGTTGTCCAGCCGGTACGCTGAGACTCATGACTCCTCTCGATGACGAGACCACCGCCTCGACCGTCCGTCTCGGCGTCTGGGGCCTCGGCGCCATGGGCGAACCGATGGCTCAGCACCTGCTCGCCGACCGCGATGACCTCGTGGTCCACGCCCGACGCGAACGCCCCGCCCTCATCGAGGCCGGCGCTCGCTGGGCGGCGACGGCGCACGACCTCGGCGCGCAGACCGACGCCGTGCTCGTGATGCTGCCCGACCTCCCCCAGCTCGAGGAGCACCTCGACGGGCCCGACGGCCTCCTGGCGGGGATCGCCGAGCGCCCGTTCCTGCTCATGATCGGCTCGACCTCCTCCCCCGTGGGCGTGCGCGAGCTCGCCGAGCGCCTCCCCGAGAACATCCGGGTCATCGACTGCCCGGTCTCGGGCGGCGAGGACGGAGCGAAGGCGGGCACCCTGTCGATCATGCTCGGCGGCTCTCCCGCCGACACCGATCGCGCCGCGAGCCTCCTCGCCCCGTGCGGGAAGCCGGTCCGACTCGGACCGCTCGGAGCGGGCGAGGTCGCCAAGGCCTGCAACCAGCTCGTCGTCGCCTCGACGATCCTCGCGCTCGGCGAGGCGACCGAGCTCGCGGCGCGCTCGGGCGTCGACCCCGCCGCCCTCTGGGAGCTGCTCGGCGGCGGCTACGCCGGGTCGCGTCTGCTCGAGAGCCGGCGCGAGCGCCTCGTCACGGGCGACGACTCCCCCAGCGGCATCGCCGAGTACATGGTCAAAGACCTGCGCTTCGCGGCCGACGTCGCGGCATCCACGGACACCCGACCCGCGCTCCTGCCGGCACTGCGCTCCGCGTTCGACGAGATCGTCGAGCGAGGGCTGGGCGGCCGCGACATCGCGGTCACGCGCCGCTTCACCGCGGAGCGCAGCACGGCCGGTTCTGCCTGACCGTCACTCTGCCGAGGTCGCCGAGACCATCGCCTGACCAGCCTCGCGCACGATGAGTCGCATCGCCTGCGCGGCCTCGTCCGGGCGCCCCCCGGCGATCGCGAAGGCGACGTCCTGGTGCCAGCGCACCGCGTGCGGGTTCGCGTCGTGCGGCATGAGCTCGTGCCGCGTGCGCCCGACGAGCACCGCCTCCACGACGGCCCCGAGCGCGGCGAACATCGCGTTCCCGGATGCCGCCAGCAGCGTGCGGTGGAAGCGCACATCCGCCGCGAGGTACTCGGCGCCGTCGGCGTCGCGCTCGGTGCGGGCCATCTCCATCACCGCGGCCACGAGGGTCTGCCGCTGCGCGTGGCTGGCATGGGTGGCGGCGGCACGCGCGGCCAGCGGCTCGATGGCGCCGCGCAGCTCGCTCAGCTCGCGCAGCTGGGCATCGCGACCCGGGCCCGCGAGGCGCCAGGCGATGATCTCCGGCGCGTACACGTTCCACGCGGCCGCGGGCAGCACCTCGACGCCGGTCTTTCGCTGCACGCGCACGAGACCGAGGGCCTGCAGCACGCGCACCGCCTCGCGGGCCGCCCCACGCGACGAGCCCTCCGACAGGTCGGCCGTGATGAGCCGGGACCCCGGTGCCAGCTCGCCCGCCACGATGGCGGATCCGATGCGCTCGACCAGGGCGTCGTGCCGCGATGCGGCCGGCACACGCTCCCTCGTCATTCCTCGATGATGGCAGACATCATGTCGACGGTTCACGATATTCGTCGTGCATGAATCGGCATCCTGTGGTTTTATGTACGACAAATAACCACGGCATCGCTGCCGCTCGCCGGAACAAGGACGCTCATGGCCCTCTCCCCCCTCCCCGCCACGCTGGTGCTCGCCGCCGCGGAGCCCACGACCACCGCCCCCGCCGGGCAGCTGATCACCGCCGCCCTCATCGGTATCGCCCTCATCGTGGTGCTCATCACGTGGGGCAAGCTGCACCCCTTCCTCGCCCTGACCATCGGCGGATTCACCACGGGCGTCATCGCCGGCATGCCCATCGCCACCGCGGTGACCAGCTTCACCGGCGGCTTCGGCTCGACCATGGGCGGCGTCGGCATCCTCATCGCCCTCGGCGCGATCTACGGAAAGCTCCTCGCCGACTCCGGCGGCGCCGACCGCATCGTCGACACCCTCGTCGCCCGCGCCACCCCGCGGTCGCTCCCCTGGGTCATGGGCCTGATCGGCGCGATCATCGGCCTGCCGATGTTCTTCGAGGTCGGCCTCGTGCTGCTGGTCCCGGTCATCATCCTCGTCGCCCGCCGCTCGGGCGTCTCGCTGATGAAGATCGCGATCCCCACCCTCGCCGGCCTCTCGGCGATGCACGGTCTCGTTCCGCCGCACCCGGGTCCGCTCGCCGCCATCGACGCGCTGGATGCCAACCTCGGCCTGACCCTCGCCTTCGGCGTGCTCGTCGCGATCCCCGCCGTCATCATCGCCGGCCCACTGTTCGCCCCGATCGCCGCCCGCTGGGCGCCGGTCCCCGTGCCCGAGCTGTTCGTCTCGGCCGAGGAGAAGGGCGAGGAGCCCGCTCGCCGGCCGTCCTTCGCGGCGACGCTCGGCAGCATCCTCCTGCCGGTCTTCCTCATGCTGCTCAAGGCCGTCGCCGACATCGTCGCGCCCGGCTCGACCGCCGCGTGGAAGGTCGTCATCGACTTCCTGGGCCTGCCGATCATCGCGCTGCTGCTCGCCGTGCTCGTCGGTTTCGTCGTGCTCGGCCGCGGAGCGGGCTTCGACCGCGCCAAACTGACGAGCGTCGTCGGCTCCTCGCTCGGCCCGATCGCCGGCATCCTGCTCATCGTGGGCGCCGGCGGCGGCTTCAAGCAGGTGCTCGTCGACACGGGTATCGGCAAGGTGATCGCCGACCTCGTCGCCGGCTCGAGCTTCTCGGTACTGTTCCTCGCGTGGCTCGTCGCCGTCGTCATCCGCGTGGCCACCGGGTCGGCGACCGTCGCCACGATCACGGCGGCCGGCATCCTCCAGCCCCTCACCGAGACGCTCGACGCCCCGATGACCGCGCTGCTGGTGCTCGCCATCGGCGCCGGCTCGGTATTCCTCAGCCACGTCAACGACGCCGGCTTCTGGCTCATCAAGGAATACTTCGGCCTGAACATCCCACAGACCCTCAAGACATGGACGGTGCTGGAGTGCGTGATCTCGGTCACGGGCCTGGCCGGCGTCCTCGTCATCAGCGCATTCGTCTGATCTCACGAAAGGCATCCGACATGGCCTCCACCGCTCCCGTGCTCGTGTTCATGGGTCCCGCCGGCACCGGCAAGTCCACCGTCGCCGGCATGCTCGCCGGGCGCCTCGGCTGGGACTTCCAAGAAGGCGATGACCTGCACCCGGCTGAGAACGTCGCGAAGATGGCCTCCGGCCACGCCCTGAACGACGACGACCGCTGGCCCTGGCTCGACCGCGTCGCCGCCTGGATCGACGACCGCATCGCCGCCGGCGAGCCGGGGGTCGTGACCTGCTCCGCGCTCAAGCGCAGCTACCGCGACGTGCTGCGCCGCGACAACGTCACCTTCGTGCTGCTCATGGGCGACCCGGCCCTGGTGCTCGAGCGCCTCCTGCGCCGGCAGGGGCACTACATGCCCCCGTCGCTGCTGACCTCGCAGTTCGAGACGCTGGAGATCCCGGATGCCGATGAGCGGGCCATCCGCGTCGACCTCGACCTCACACCCCAGCAACAAGTGCAAGAGGTCGTGGACCGTCTCCAGCTGACGCACACGCCCTCCTGAAACACGTCGGAGCCGAGCCGATACAGTGGCATCGGCAACCCCACGTGCGCCCGAACCCCCTTTCTCGCACCCGAAGACGGAGCAACGAATGACGTCCACTTCCTCCCCGACCGGCCCCTCGACCGGCCCCTCGACCGACCAGGACCAGGCCCCGCACGAGGCCGCACAGGTGCACGAGGGTGCGCCCGGCATCGAAGAGGTCGACCGCCCCACCGCTGAGGCCGGTTCCGCGCCCGAGGGCCAGGGCGGCGGTCACGCGAACATCGGCGTGGTGGGTCTTGCCGTGATGGGCTCGAACCTCGCCCGCAACCTCGCCAGCCGCGAGGGCAACACGGTCGCCGTGTTCAACCGGTCGCGCTCGAAGACCGACGAGCTGCTCGAGGCTCACCCCGATGCCGAGTTCGTCGCGTCGTTCTCGTACGAGGACTTCGCCGCCTCGCTGTCCAAGCCCCGCACCGCGATCATCATGGTCAAGGCCGGCCGCCCCACCGACTTCGTCATCGACGAGCTGGTGAAGGTGTTCGAGCCCGGCGACATCATCGTCGACGGCGGCAACGCCCTGTTCACCGACACGATCCGCCGCGAGAAGGCCGTGCGCGAGACGGGCATCAACTACGTCGGCATGGGCGTCTCCGGCGGCGAGGAGGGCGCGCTCCTCGGCCCCTCGATCATGCCCGGCGGCTCCGACGAGGCCTGGGCCACGCTGGGACCGATCCTGAAGTCCATCGCGGCTGTCGCCGAGGGCGAGCCGTGCGTCACGCACGTCGGCCACGACGGTGCCGGCCACTTCGTCAAGATGGTGCACAACGGCATCGAGTACGCCGACATGCAGCTCATCGCCGAGGCGTACGACATCATCCGTCAGGCCACCGGCAAGACCCCCGCCGAGATCGCCGACGTCTTCGCCGAGTGGAACCGCGGCGAGCTGGAGTCGTACCTCATTGAGATCACCGCCGAGGTGCTGCGCCAGGTCGACGCCGACACGGGCAAGCCGCTCGTCGACATCATCCTCGACCAGGCCGGCGCCAAGGGCACCGGCGCCTGGACCGTGCAGACCGCGCTCGACCTGGGCGTCCCCGTCTCGGGCATCGCGGAGGCCACCTTCGCCCGGTCGCTGTCGAGCCACCCCGAGCAGCGCGAGGTCTCCCGCGAGCTCCCCGGACCCGACGTCTCCTTCGGCGTCGAGTACATGACGGGCGAAGACGCCGACAACATCATCGAGCAGGTGCGCCTGGCCCTGTACGCCTCGAAGATCGTCGCCTACAGCCAGGGCTTCGACGAGATCCGCGCGGGAGCGAAGCAGTACGACTGGGCGATCGACCTCGGCGCGGTGTCGAAGATCTTCCGCGGCGGCTGCATCATCCGCGCGCAGTTCCTCAACCGCATCGCCGAGGCCTACGACGCCGAGCCGGAGCTGCCCGTGCTGCTCACGGCGCCGTACTTCGTCGAGGCGCTGGGCCGCGCTCAGTCGCCGTGGCGCAACATCGTCTCGCTCGCCGCCGCCGCCGGCATCCCCGCCCCCGCGTTCAGCTCGTCGCTGGCGTACTACGACGGCCTGCGCGCCGAGCGCCTGCCCGCCGCCCTCATCCAGGGCCAGCGCGACTTCTTCGGCGCCCACACCTACCGTCGCATCGACAAGGAGGGCACCTTCCACACCCTCTGGTCGGGCGACCGCACCGAGATCGAGGCCGAGGACACCCACTGACCGGGATCCTCACGAAGCGGCGGCGGGCACTGCTCGTCGCCGCTTCGGCGTCGTACGCGGTCGGCGTGTGGTGGATGACCCTGCGCCCGTCGATCTACGACGCCCGGACGGGCGGCATCCTGCACGCGGTGCTGCACGCCCTGCACGGCTGGCCGCCCACCGCCTGGATCACCTTCGCCGTGGTCGAGTCCGTCGCGAACGTGGTGATGTTCGTGCCCCTCGGCCTGCTGATCGTGGCCTGGGGCGGGCGGTGGTGGCATGGCATCCTGGCCGGTCTGATCATCAGCTCCGCCATCGAGACGGTGCAGCTGCTGTTCCTCCCGACGCGCGTGGCCGACGTCCGCGACGTGATCGCCAACACCCTGGGCGCGGCGCTGGGGGTGACCATCGCCCTGCTCCTCCGACGCCGGCGCTCGCGCTCTCAGGATTCCCATAACTCACGCCATAGAAAGCTCATAGATACGAGCGCACAATGAGTTTCATGACCGCGACCGCCGCCGCCCCCGCCTTCACTCGCCCCGATGGAAGCGCCCTGCGCGTCCTCGTCGTCGATGACGAGCAGATGCTCACCGACCTGCTGTCGATGGCCCTGCGGATGGAGGGGTGGGACGTGCGCACGGCCGGTTCCGGTTTCGACGCGCTGCAGGCCGCGCGCGATTTCGAACCGGATGCCATGGTCCTCGACATCATGATGCCCGACCTCGACGGCATGGCGGTGCTCCAGCGTCTGCGCCACTCGGGCAACGACGTTCCGGTCCTGTTCCTCACGGCGAAGGACGCCGTCGCCGACCGGGTCGCGGGCCTCACGGCCGGCGGTGACGACTACGTCACCAAGCCGTTCAGCCTCGAAGAGGTCGTGGCGCGTCTGCGCGGTCTCATGCGTCGCGCGGGCACGGCGCTGACCCGCGACTCCGAGCCCATCCTCCGCGTCGGCGACCTGTCGCTCAACGAGGACAGCCACGAGGTCGTGCGCGGGGGCCAGGAGATCGAGCTCACCGCGACGGAGTTCGAGCTGCTCCGCTTCCTCATGCGCAACCAGCGTCGCGTGGTGTCGAAGGCGCAGATCCTCGACCGCGTGTGGAACTACGACTTCGGCGGTCGCTCCAGCGTCGTCGAGCTGTACATCTCCTACCTGCGCAAGAAGATCGACGCCGGCCACGAGCCGCTCATCCACACCGTCCGCGGCGTCGGCTACATGATCAAAGCGCCGCAGTGACCATCCCCCCGCGCCCGGCTCCCCCGCTGCCCCCCGATCCTGAGACGCCTCAGGCGGCCTCCGCACCCGGTCGACCGCGGCGCCGTGTCCGCCACCCCTGGAGCCTGCAGGCCCGGCTGATGACCGCGGTCATCGGGATGGTCGCCTTCATCCTCATCATGATCGGCATCTCGACGAGCGCCATCCTCAGCCAAGTGCTGCTGAACAACTTCGACGCCCAGGTGACCGAGGTCGCCTCGTTGGCGCAGCCGCGGATCTCCCTCCAGAGCTCCGCCGAGGACGTGTTGGACTCCGGCCCCTTCGACAACGGCACGCTCATGGTCATGAGCACACGCCTGGGCGGCACCACCGGCGCGGTCGTCGACAACGGCGCCTCGCGGGTGCTGACCTCGGACGAGCTCGCGCAGATCGTGGAGAGCCTGCGGTCGTCGACCCCGAACGTGCGCACCGTCGACCTTCCCAACCTCGGCGAGTACCTCGTCCGGCCCTACGGCTCCGCCGGCAGCGCCGACGTCCTGCTCGTGGGACTCCCGCTCTCCCAGGTCACCGAAACGATCGGCGCGATCCTCACCACCGTCGGCCTCGTCACGACCGGCGGCCTGCTGCTTCTGGCCGTCGTGATCGCCCTCGTCATCCGCCTGGGCCTGCGCCCGCTCCGAGCCGTGGCCGAGACAGCCACGCGCGTGGCATCCATCCGCATGGATCAGGGCGACGTCTCGATCACCGAGCGCGTCCCCGTCGATCAGGTCGATGAGCACACCGAGATCGGGCAGGTGGGTGCGGCGCTCAACACGCTGCTGGACCGCGTCGGTGCCTCGCTGTCGGCCCGCCAGCGCAACGAGGAGCTCATGCGCCGGTTCGTCGCGGATGCCAGCCACGAGCTGCGCACTCCCCTCGCGTCCATCCGCGGGTTCTCGGAGCTGTCCCTGCGCGCGATGCGCCAGGCCCAGGACGACGAGTCGCGTCAGCGCGTGGCCATGGCGGTCGAGACGACCGAGCAGTCGCTGGAGCGGATCCAGGCGCAGTCGATCCGCATGACCACCCTGGTCGAGGACCTGCTGCTGCTCGCGCGGCTGGACGAGGGACAGGAGCTCGTCTACGGCACCGTCGACCTCACGCGACTCGCCGTCGAGGCCGTGGGCGACGCCCGTCCCGCCGGTCCCGACCACTCCTGGTCGATCGACGTCGGCGACGAGCCGGTCGAGCTCGCCGGCGACTCCGCGCGCCTGCATCAAGTCGTCGCCAACCTCCTCGCCAACGCCCGCACGCATACCCCGCCCGGGAGTGAGGTGACCGTGTCGGTCGCGCGCGAGGGCGAGGACGCGGTGCTCCGCGTGCACGACAACGGTCCGGGCGTCGACCCGGCCGTCGCGGCGCAGCTGTTCGAACGCTTCGCCCGCGCGGATCGCTCGCGCGACCGCAAGACCGGGGGTACCGGCCTCGGCCTGTCCATCGCCCGCGCGATCGTCGAGGCGCACCGCGGCACGATCTCCGTGCAGAGTGCGCCCGGCGACACCACCTTCGAGGTGCGCCTGCCCGCCAAGCCCGCCGACCCGGTGTGACGCGCGGGAGTCAGAGGGCGGAGCGCTCGAACCGCGCGATCACCGCGGTGACGCAGACGAGCGGCAGAGGACACGTCCCGACCTGGCGGCGCAGCTCAAGGACGGACTCGGGAGTGGGCGTGCGCGGTCACTCCCGGAACGTACGGGCCGAAAGGCGAGCGCCTCTCGCGCTATCAGCGGACCGACGCCACCTTCCGGGGTCAATACCCCGCGAACGCGTCCGTGGTCAGCGACTTCGCCGTGGCGAGCGCCGGCGCGAGCGCCGAGATGAGCCGCGGCGGGCCCGAGACGTAGGCGGCGCGCTGCGCGATGTCCGGAATCACGCGCAGGAGCCCGTCGGCATCCACCCGGTCCGATCCCGCCCAGGTCCACCCCGTCGGCAGATCCCGCGGCTGCTCCGGCGCGAAGACGACGACCGGGATGCCGCTGGCGACGATGTCGTCTCGGAAGGCCAGCTCACCCGGACCGGAGACGACGTACACGAGCACGGCATCGCGACGCTGGTCCGTGGCGACGAGGTGCCGCAACTGCGAGACGAACGGGGTCACCCCGATCCCCGCCGCGACGAGCAGCACCGGCGCGGTCGGACGCGACGGCAGGATGAAGTCGCCCCAGACACCCGTGACGGCGAGGGTCGACCCGGGGGTCACGGCCGCGAGCGCCTTCTTGTACGACGACTGCGAGCCGTCCTTGAAGGCGATACGCACCTCGGGCAGATCCTCGGGCGCGGACGCGATCGAGAACTCCCGGCGCGTACCGCGGGCGTCGGGGCGGCGGTGCGGCACATCGAGCTCGAGGTACTGCCCCGGCGCGAACGAGAAAGGCCGCGCCGCGTGGAACGTCACCTCACGCACCGTGGGTGTGAGGTCGCGTCGCGCCTCGACCCGCAGCCGCACCGCCGCCCGCAGGCAGAACAGGAACGCGAGCAGGTTGCCGATGAGCAGGGCGCGCTCCTGGCCGAGGGTGATCTCCCCCACCGGCAGGGGCCAGCCCGCGAGCACGCCGACCAGGATCGCCACGACGTACTGCTGCGCGCGGCGCGGGGGCAGGGTCAGGGGTTCCGACAGCATGAAGGCCCCAAGGAAGAGGAACGGCGACGAGAACGCCACCTGCAGCAGCACCGCCGGCACGTCGACGGGAAAACCGGCCGCCTGGAACTGAATGGTCGTGCGGACGAACGCCACGGCCATCGCCACGACCCAGAACGTCACGACGATCGGCAGCCTGTCGGTGCGCACGAGCAGCAGCACACCGAGGATCAGCACGGGGGCGGCGAGCCACGGCGTGCCGACCCACCACGCCGACGAGCCGAGGTCGGGCGCCCAGATGCTCACGATCGTCAGCACCGCAGCTCCCGTGGCGGCGGGGTTGAAGATGTGGCGACCGCGCCACGCGAGCAGGTACTTGGATCCGGATGCCACGACCCCGGCCAGTACGAGGCCGGCGAGGCCCAGGGGCTCCACCGTCGGCGGGAGCACGAACAGCAGGATCGCGGCAGTGATGAGCGAGGACTCCAGGCGTCGCGGCATCCGGAGCAGGCTCTGCGCGAGGAGGTCGGTCACCGCGCACGCGGCGGCGAGCACGACGGCGCTCACGACGATCTCGAGCGGCTCAGGGCCGATCTGCCCCGCGAACGACAGCACGAGGGCGATGACGGCAAGCAGCCCCAGCGACGACAGCACGAGACGGTACATCGAGACCCGGCCGATGAGGCCGAGGACGCGGGTCGAGCCCGCGGTGAGCGTGGCGCTCATGAGGATCCTCTCCGAGGGGATGACGAGGGGCTCACGCGAAGATCTCTCCGGCGAATCCCGGCGACCACTCCACGCGGCCGTCGGTGCGCATGCGCACCCAGTGCGCGTTCCAGGAGGCGGCGAGCTCGGGGCCGCCGTCGAAGAACAGGGCGGTGGCGAGGGCGTCGGCCCGCAGGGCGGTGTCGGCGAGGGCCCAGGTCGCCGCGAACGCCCGCACGGGGGCGCCGGTCCGCGCGTCGAGCACGTGGTGCAGACCGTCGCCCCACGCGCGGCGGTTGATCGCCGAGGCGCACAGGGCACCGTCGGCCACCGTGACGACGCCGATGGCGCGGGAGGCGTCGTACGGGTGCTCGAGGGCGACCGGAATCGGCGTGCCCCGCGCGGCGAGGTCGCCCGAGCCGTCGACGACGACATCGCCGTCGATGTGCGCGCGCACGGTGTCGAGCACGAGGTCGACGAGCCGCCCCTTGCCGAGGGCGCCGACGTCGATGGTGACGGGGCGCGCGACCGCGAGCTCTCCGTCGCCCCACCGCAGCGTTTCCCGCCACGGCGGTGCGGCCTCGGGCTCCCCCGACGGCGTGAGGGTGAGGCGGGCGTCGTACCCCAGGCGGGCCAGGGCGTCCCCGACCAGGGGGTTCACGGCGCCGGAGGTCGCGGCATCCAGCTCGTCGTACAGCGAGAGCATGGCATCCGTGTCGTCCGGAGCCCGGACGGATGCCTCCCGGCCCGCCGCGAGCGCGGAGACCAGCGAGTCCGCGCGAAAGCGCGACCATTCCCGGTCGAAACGATCGACGACGGCCGCCACGGCGTCGCGGGCGACCGACGGCAGCGGCAGGGCCGTGTCGATCGCCCACGACGTGCCGATCGCGTTGAAGGTCCAGGTCGAACCCGTCGCGGTCGGAGAGGTCATGACGGTCAGGCCCGCGCCTCGGTCTTGATCGTGTCGACCGCCTCGTTGAAGCCGCCGCTGGTCAGCGACGAGCCCGCGACCTTGGTGACCGAGATCTCGTCGAGCTTCTTGCCCACGACCTCGTCGGCAATCCCGCCGATGAACTCGCTCTGGTAGCGCCGCGACTCGGCGGCCTGCGGGTCGCCGGTCACCTCCACGGCGGTGACGGTGTCTCCCGCAATCGTGAGCGTGACGTCGATCGACTCGACGCTCTCGGGGGTGGCATACTGACCGGTCGCCTCGTAGGTACCGTCCTTGTACGTGCCCGCGGCGGTCGAGCCGCCGGCGGCGGCGCTGGAGCTGGGGGCGGAGGTGGCGGTCGGTGCGGCGGCGCTGTCGACGGGAGCGGCGGCGTCGGACGTGGTGCCGCCCGAGCAGCCGGCCAGGGTGACGATGCCGGCGACGCCCAGCAGGGCGGTGCCGACGCGGACGGGACGGGGTACGGCTGTGGTGCGGATCATGAGGGTCCTCCTTCGGTCGTGCCTCGCGGCGCGGTCATGCTCACGCTAGGGACACGACCTTCACGGCTCCCGGGTTCACACCTTTGTGCAAGCTATGAGGAACGGGCGTTGTGAGGAGCGACCGGAGGCTTCGACAAGCTCAGCCACCTCCCCCGCAACCCCGGCGCGCGACGCACACCCGAGGTCCCTGAGCCCGTCGAAGGGACCGGAACCCTTACGCGTCGCCGCCGAACATGCTCGTGACCGAGCCGTCCTCGAAGACCTCGTGGATCGCGCGGGCCAGCAGCGGCGCGATCGGGAGGACCGTGAGGCCGGGGAACCGGCGCTCGGGGGGCAGCGGGACGGTGTCGGTGACCACGACCTCGTCGATCGCGGCATCCTGGAGTCGTTCGCTGGCCGGGTCGCTGAAGATCGCGTGGGTCGCGGCGACGATGACCTTGCGCGCACCGTTGGCCTTGAGCGCCTGCGCCGCCTTCTGGATGGTGCCGCCGGTATCGATCATGTCGTCGACGAGGAGGCAGGTGCGGCCCTTCACGTCACCGACGATCTCGTGGACCGAGACCTGGTTGGCGACCTTGGGGTCGCGACGCTTGTGGATGATCGCCAGGGGCGCGCCCAGGCTGTCCGACCACGTGTCGGCCACGCGCACGCGACCCATGTCGGGCGAGACCACCGTGAGGGTCTCGCGGTCCTCGCCGGTCAGACCCTGCTCGAAGTGCTCGAGCAAGACCGGCTTGGCGAACAGGTGGTCGACGGGGCCGTCGAAGAAGCCCTGGATCTGCGCGGCGTGCAGGTCGACGCTCATGATGCGGTCGGCGCCCGCGGTCTTGAGCAGGTCGGCGACGAGACGGGCGCTGATCGGCTCGCGACCGCGGCCCTTCTTGTCCTGACGCGAGTACGGGTAATACGGCGCGACCACCGTGACGCGCTTGGCCGACGCACGCTTGAGGGCGTCGAGCATGATGAGCAGCTCCATGAGCCACTCGTTGACCGGCGGGCCGAACGACTGCACCACGAAGACGTCGCACCCGCGGATCGACACCTCGAAGCGGGTGTAGATCTCACCCGACGCGAAGGTGCGGTGCTCGGTCGGGGCGAGCTCGGTGCCGAGGTGCTCGGCGACCTGCTTCGCCAGTTCGGGGTGCGAGCGCCCCGAGGCGACGACGAGCCGCTTCTTCGTCTTGGCGACGAGCCCGGGGGCGATGCCGTTGTCGCGGTCGAGGTCTACACGATTCTTCTTACGAGCCATCGGCCGCTTCCTGTTCAGCCCGAGCTCGCGCGGCCACATCGGCCGCCGCGGTGCCCGGTCGGTTCTTCTCGACCCACCCCTCGATGTTGCGCTGGGGGGACACGCTGAGCGCCAGCGCACCGGCCGGGACGTCCTTGCGGATCACCGCGCCGGCACCCGTCTTGGCGCCGTCTCCAATCGTAACCGGCGCGACGAAGACGTTGTGCGAGCCGCTGTGCACCTCGTCGCCGATCACGGTGCGATGCTTGGTCAGATCGTCGTAGTTGGCGGTGATGGCGCCGGCGCCGAGGTTCACCCCGCGTCCGATGTCGGTGTCGCCGATGTACGACAGGTGCGGCACCTTGCTGCCCTCGCCGATCGAGGAGTTCTTCACCTCGACGAACGTGCCCACCTTGCCGTTCACGCCGACACGGGCGTTGGCGCGGAGGTAGGCGAACGGCCCGACGGTGGCGCCGGCCTCGACGACGGCGAGCGTGCCGTCGGTACGCGTGACCGTGGCATTTTCTCCGATCTCGCAGTCGACGAGGCTCGTGTCGGGACCGATGGTCGCACCGGAGGCGATCACCGTGGCGCCCCGGACGTGCGTGTTGGGCAGGATCGTCACATCGGGGGCGAGGGTCGCGGTGACGTCGATCCACGTGGTCGCGGGGTCGACGACGGTCACGCCCTCGAGCTGCCAGCGCCGCACGGTGCGCGCGTTCAGGGTGCGCCCGGCCTCCGACAGCTGCACGCGGTCGTTGACGCCGAGGGCAGCGGCGGCATCGGAGGTGACGGATGCCGCGACCCCGAGCTGCGCCTCGCGGAGCAGGCCCACGACATCGGTGAGGTACTTCTCGCCCTGGGCGTTCGCCGTGCCGACGAGCGCGAGCTGGGTGCGCAGGGGCGCCGCTTGGAAGACGTAGACGCCGACGTTGATCTCGGTGACCGCGGCCTCGTCGGCCGTGGCATCCTTCTGCTCGACGATGCGGCGCACGCCCTGCTCGTCGTCGCGGATGATGCGGCCGTAGCCGAACGGCTGGTCGACGCGCGCGCTCAGCAAAGTCACGGCCGAGCCGCCCGTGCGGTGCGCGGCGAGCAGCTCGGTCAGGGTGCCGGTCTCCAGCAGCGGCACATCGGCGCTCAGCACGAGCACGTCGCCGTCGAAGTCCTGCAGGGCGTCGAGCGCGGCCTCGACGGCGCGACCGGTGCCCGGGACATCGTCCTGATCGACGATCACGACGCCGGGCGCCAGCTCGGCCACCGTCTCGGCGACCTTCTCCCGCTCGTGGCGGACGACCACCACGATCCGGGACGGGTCGAGGGATGCCGCGGTGTCGAGGACATGCCCCACGAGGGGCCGGCCTCCCACGGGGTGCAACACCTTGGGCAGGCGCGAGCGCATACGGGTGCCCTGGCCCGCGGCGAGGACGACGACGGCGAGCTCGGTCGTAGAGGTCATGCTCCGCCGCCAGGATTCGAACCTAGACCTAACAGCTCCAAAGGCTGTCGTGCTGCCGTTACACCACGGCGGACCGTGCCCGCAGGCACCGGACAAGTCTGCCAGACACCGCCGCCGGGCGACGGCGCGCGCGACGACGGACGCCATAATGAGACCGTGAGCCGGGATAGCGACGAGGTCGACCGCATCGTCGATGCGTGGATGCGTCAGCGGCCCGACCTCGACTTCTCGCCCCTCGAGGTGCTGTCACGGGTCGCGCGGCTGTCGCGGCACCTCGACATCGCCCGCAAGGAGGCGTTCCGTCGCAGCGACATCGAGTCGTGGGAATGGGACGTGCTGTCGGCCCTGCGCCGCGCCGGCGAGCCCTACCAGTTGAGTCCGAAGCAGCTCCTGCAGCAGACCCTCGTCTCCAGCGGCACCATGACCAATCGCATCGACCGGCTCGTCGCCCGCCGGTTCGTGCGCCGCGAATCCGACCCCGGCGACGGACGGAGCATTCTCGTGACCCTGACCGACGACGGCCGCGTGCGCGTGGACGCCGCCATCACGCGCCTCGTCGACGCGGAGGCTCTCCTGCTCGACGGGCTCTCCCGCGGTGACCGCGAGCGGCTCGCGACGCTGCTGCGCAAGCTCAGCATGGGATTCGACGCATGAGCGAGACGGTCGAGGCACGGGTGTGGTGGCGTCGCGTGGCGGCCTGGTTCGACGTGCGGTTCCGCTCCCCCGCGGCCATCTACGGCCTCATCGTGTTCACCGCGTTCGTCACGATCGCCGAGGACCACGCCGTGGACATCGGCGACATGCTTGCGACGTCGGTGGCGAGCCTCATCATCTTCTTCATCGCGCACGTCTTCGCGCACACGCTGACCGAGCATTCGGAGCACGGCTTCCGGGCGGCGTCGCGCCATGCGCTGCGCCACGGCGCGGGAATGCTGTACGCCTCGGTGCCGTCGATCGCCGTGCTGGTGATCGTCGATGCGAGCGGGGGGAACCTCGGCGACGCGGTCGACGCCTGCATGTTCACGACATTCGGAGTGCTGGCGATCCTCGGCTATCACGCGTTCCAAAGCCGCCGCGCCCCCATCTGGGCGCGTCTGCTCGGGGCATTGGCCACGGCGATGCTCGGGTTGTTCATCGTTGCGCTGGAATACGGCTTCCATTGACGCCGCGACGACGACGAGGTCTCAGCCGATTGCTTCGGTGAGTTCGAACCACCGCGTCTCGAGCTCGTCCCGCTCGGTCTCCAGCGCCGAGATGCGCTGCATCTCCGCGCCGAGACCGACGTAGTCGGCCTGGTCGTGGTCGGCCAGCGCCGCCTTGGCCGTGTCGATCTGCTGCTGCAGCTTCTCGATGCGCCGCTCGGCGGCCGAGGCCTCCTTCTGCGCGGCGCGCAGCTCGGCGCCCTGCAGTCCCGAGGCCGCCGGGGCGCTCGCGGATGCCGCCGGCCTCGAGGGCGTGGCATCCTGCAGCGCGCGCAAGCGCAGGTACTCGTCGACCCCTCCCGGGAGGTGGCGGAGCTTTGCATCGAGGATGGCGTACTGCTGATCGGTGACGCGTTCGAGGAAGTACCGGTCGTGCGAGACGACGATGAGGGTGCCCGACCACGAGTCGAGCAGGTCCTCCATCGCGGCGAGCATGTCGGTGTCGAGGTCGTTCGTCGGCTCGTCGAGGATGAGGACGTTCGGCTGGTCCAGCAGGATGAGCAGCAGCTGCAGGCGCCGCTTCTGGCCACCGGAGAGGTCTTTCACGGGCGTCGAGAGCTGCGCGCTCGAGAATCCGAGACGCTCGAGCAGCTGCCCGGGGGTGAGCTCCTGCGCCTTCGAGCCGGTGCCGAACGCGTAGGTGGTGCGCAGCCCAGAGATCACGACGCGAACGGGATCATTCAGGTGCTGCTCGAGCTCGTCGAGGCGCTGGGTGAGGGTGGCGACCTTGACGGTCTTGCCGCGCTTGACCCGGCCGGTCGTCGGTTCGAGCGAGCCGGTGATCAGGCTCAGCAGCGTCGACTTGCCCGCGCCGTTCACGCCCAGGATGCCGGTGCGCTCCCCCGGCGCGATGCGCCACTCGACGTCCTTCAGCACGGTCTTGTCGCCGAACGCCACGCCCGCGCCGAGCAGGTCGACGACGTCTTTGCCGAGCCGCGAGACCGCGAGCGACTGCAGGGCGACCTTGTCGCGGATCTCGGGCACGTCGGCGATCAGCTCGTTGGCCGCGTCGATGCGGAACTTCGGCTTGGAGGTGCGGGCGGGCGCACCGCGGCGCAGCCACGCGAGCTCTTTGCGGGCGAGGTTTTGGCGGCGCTGTTCGATGGATGCCGCCTGGCGGTCGCGCTCGACCCGCTGCAGGATGTACGCCGCGTACCCGCCCTCGAAGGGCTCGACGATGCGGTCGTGCACCTCCCACGTGACGGTGCAGATCTCGTCGAGGAACCACCGGTCGTGCGTGACGACCAGCAGTCCGCCGGCGCTGGGCGCCCAGCGCTTCTTGAGGTGTCCGGCGAGCCACGTGATCGCCTCGACGTCGAGGTGGTTGGTTGGTTCATCAGCACAAATTAGATCCCAGTCGCCAATGAGCAACTGTGCGAGTTGCACGCGGCGACGCTGTCCGCCCGACAGATCACCGACCCGTGCGTCCCACGGCACGTCCGTGAGGAGTCCAGCGATGACATCGCGTGCCCGCGCATCACCCGCCCACTCGTGCTCCGCCATGTCGCCTACGACTGCACGAGCCACTGTGTCGTCGTCATTGAGGCTGTCCTGCTGTTCGAGGACACCAACCCGAACGCCGCTTCTCCGAGTGACCCTGCCTGAATCTGGCTGCAACGTTCCCGCGAGCATCGCGAGCAACGTGCTCTTTCCATCGCCATTGCGGCCGACGATGCCGATGCGGTCACCCTCGTTGACGCCCAAAGAAATGGAGTCGAACACAACTTTGGTCGGGTACTCAAGGTGGAGGGCTTCGGCCCCGATCATGTGTGCCATCAGGGCAAGGCTACGGCATGTAATGTGTGCACAACGTCAAGCGTTCGATGTTGCCTATGACGTGACGCACACACAGGAGGGGCATGGCAAAGTCGGCTGCTCAAGCGCAATCACGAGCGATGATCTACGCTCGCATCTCGCGAGACAGCGAGGGCGATGGCGAGGGCATCGAGCGACAGATCTTCCTCTGCCAACAGAGAGCCGACGAATTGGGTCTCGAGGTTGTGGGCATCGAGTCGGACAACGACATTGGAGCCTCCTCTCGTTCAAGCAAGAAGCCTCGACCTGGCTACGACCGACTCATTGAGGCCATTCGGTCAGGCGCAGTCACGCACGTTCTCATCTACTCCAACAGTCGTCTGACACGTCGCCCCCGCGAGCTTGAGGACATCGTTGACCTGTACGACGAGACGGAACGTCGCTTCGGCAAAGAACAGGCCGTGAAGTTCATCGCCTACAACGCGGGCATGGACGACCTCGCCACTGGACAAGGGCGCATGGTCGCGCGCATCAAGGCAGCGGTGGACGCCAACGAGTCAGACACGATCAGCGAACGCGCTCGCGAGAAGCACAAGCAGTCTGCCCGCAACGGCAAGGTGAAGCGGCAAGCGAAGAGACCCTTTGGCTTCCTTGACGACTGTGTGACACATCATCCCGTCGAAGCTCCCCTGATCAGAGCGGCTGTAGACGACATCCTGCGTGGAGCCACCATCACGCAGATTGCTCGCAAGTGGGAGAAGGCGGGGGTCAAGACAACCACCGGTAACGACCTCTGGCGATGGTTCCCTCTCCGTCGCGTTCTACTTGGCTGGCGCACGGCAGGTATCCGTGAGTACAACGGCGAGCCGATGCGTGTTGACAACGAGCTGGTGAAGGCGGAGTGGGAGCCGATTATCTCCGTCGAAGAGCGCACCCTCGCCCTTGAGATGCTGGCGCTGAAGTCGAAGACGAAGAAGCGGCAGGGGAACTGGTTGTTGTCTGGCCTACTTCGCTGCGGGAAGTGCGGGCGCCCCCTGTACGGCTCTCTGGGCTCATCGAAGAAGCAACCTCCGCCGCTCCCTGAAGACGCCGATCTGGATGCGGCGCGCGCCCACATGAAGGCTCTGGAAGCGTATGAGAAGACCCACACCTACGCCTGCAACAGCGAGCGGTCAAGTCACCTCGGCATATCCGCTCGAAGGCTAGAAAGCTACGTCGAGCTGAATGTCGCCGCATACCTCATGGCTAAAGAGGTGTACGGGGTGCCGGAAGATGCTCCCGTTATCGCTGAGGACTGGCCGCACGAGGACCGCCTCACAGAGTTGACAACGAAGATCAACCAGCTCAACGAGGCATTCAACAGCGGGGCGCTCGATGGGGAGATTTACATCCCTCAGGTCACCAACCTGTCCAACGAGCGGAAGCAACTCCGTGCTGAACGAGACACCTTCTATGCGAGTCAAGCGATTGTGAACCGCCGACGTTCTACTTCCGACCGATTGGAGATCGCTGCGGACAAGATGCTCGACCGCTTGAGAGACACCTTCGAGGATCGACAACTACGGGTCGCGTCGGAGGTGGAGTCGGTGGTGATTCTGCCTGGCTTACGTGGAAACGCAGGGAAATCCGACGAGGCCTTCGAGTCACGAATCAAGATCGTTTGGCGTGAACCGCACTACGACTTCTCAAAGGCGGCAACCAAGGCCGCCGCTGAAGAGCAAGGGGTGACAGACGACTGAACCGCGCGTTGCGCCGCGGTGGTTCGTGCAGATGGTCCATCGCGGTCCACGATGATGGTTCAGGTGGTCGCACCGGTGACGGCTCGTGGTGCCACGGCGTATCGTCGCCCATGACCACTCTCAGACCAGTCACCCTCCCATGCATTGTGCTCGCAGTGGTTGTCCTCGCTGGATGCACGAGTTCTCACGGTTCTCACGAGGTGGCACCGCAACCAACCGTTACCGTGACCGTGACACCACAACCACACGAGACGACCACGCCGACGAGTCCACCGGATTCGAGGGGCTACCGGACCGGCGTGGCGGTAGGTGACGGGCTCAAGGAGCTGTGGGGCGAAACGAAAGACTTCGGAAAGGGTCTGTGGTCCACACTCCGCGAGTAGCAGTGGCTCGCTGATATGACTACGGATCGGGACATTGCTGACCTGATCGAATGATGATCAAGCTCCAGGTTGATCGCTCCCCGTCGTTTGCTTGCACTCGCGACGGGGAGCACTTCGTTATAGGGAGACTTCCATCGTCCCGTAACTGCGCAGCTCCTCGATGGGCACCCTCCAGACCTGTGCCACCCGTTCCGGCGTCATACTCAAGTCAGCCGCGAGCTTGTCCACGTCCCCGCGCCACATTTTCGGAAGGGTCCGGCCGCTCTCTTCCTGAAGCTTGTTCAACATGCCGTACTTGACGGGCTTCTCGACCTTGGGATTGCTCACCATGAGCTGAGCATCACGCTTGTAGTAGTCCCTGAGGCGACCCTTTCCAGGTCGCCAGTAGGTGCGCTTACCTTCGGACGCGACGTCTTGCTTGCACGAGTAGCAGTGCAACGTCTTTCCTTGATCCAACAGCTTCTGCGCATCGCCAGCGGAGGGAAACCCCCAAGCTAGTTCGATTTGAGCTTCCGTTGATCGCACACCACACGCGGGACACTTCCCGTGATAGATGTTCCCCGCGTATCTCCAATCACGAAGCCTTGCCATCACTTCATCTCCTCGTGGTCGAAGTCAAAGTCAGGTAGGGCACTGAAGGCGTCCCCAACTTCCGGCAGTTCCGGCTCGTCAAGCTCAACGAAGAAGAAGTCATCCTCTCCGTCTTGCCCTGGCTCATCGCTTCGGTCATCGAAGGCTGTGACGGCCTTCCTTGGATGAGCGAGCACAAGGTCAGCGATGTCCCGATCATCGCTGTAAGCGAAGCGCACTCGCACCGGCTCACCCGTCTCTTCCTTGACGAAGCCAATGCCCGCTGTGGCGTAGCCGTTCGCCTTGCTGGCGGGCGCGATCTTTGTGGAGTCGAATCCAGCGGCGGCCGCACCCTCTCCGAGGAAGAGGTCGTTGAAGTAGGGAGACGGTTGCTTGAGAACGATCACGTTCGCGAAGTTGTTGCGCATACGACCGAGCAACTCCTTGTCGGCCTCCTGAGTAGCCGCAATGACGATGACACCGAGTGAACGGCCTTGAGCGAGCAGGAGGGTCAACATGAACAACGCATGCTTGCCAACCTTGCCCATGGCTTGGAGCGCCTGCAAGAGACTCAGAAACTCGTCGATCATGAGTAGCACGAGCGGAGTTTCGGTTGTGTAGTCCAGCGACCTTCCGAGGTCTCCTCCCTCAAGGTCGATCTTGAGGTTTCGGCCCCTCGTCTTCATCACCGTGAACACACGTTCGATCAGTGCAACTGCCTGATCCAGCTCTTCCTCGTCTTGGCCGACTACCAACTCCTCAAACAGGCTCGAATGCTGGAAGCTCTTGAACTCACCTGGGTCTTTTGGATCAATGCCGAACAGGCGTACTCGACCCTCGACTACGCCCGGAGCAACCTGACGGATAATTCCTTGAAGCGGTGAGCCCTTACCGGAGCCAGTCATGCCAAGAACCAGCCCATGATGCATCGGGTACTTCCACACGCTGCCATCGACCGTGACCGCAAGAGGAATGGATGCAAGGTTCGTTGCGGGATTGGACTCAAAGAAGTCTCGTCCGTGCTTCTCTCCGGTGAGTCGATCATCGGGTGTCACGGTGTGCGCCTCGAAGCGAACCGATCGAGTGTCTGCCGAAGCCACACGAGTGATCGACTCAAGACCAAGTTCAGCCTTCAGCTCTGGCATCAGTCCCACGATCTTCTGCTCCGTCAGCCCCTTGAGCTGAACGGTGATCCAGAAGTGCTCTGGCCCCGCGTTCGCCGGTTGCAAGGCTTCAGGAATTTGCTCTACTGCGATGGCCGCCGCTGCGGCGGCCACCTGTGCGCGAGTGAGTGTCACACTCTTTCGCCGCTTCAGCTCGAAGCGGCGACGCTTGTTCGCCGCACGTACAGCGTTCGGGAATGGGGACAGCCATGCTTGCTGGTGGTGCGGCTTCTTTCCTTCTGCTACCTCTGACTGGAAACGGGAGGCGGGGGCAAGTAGCTCCACCACCGCGTCATTCTCAAGAAGCTCAGCCTTCTTGTCGAACTCGATGCGCGCCTCTGGACTGTAGCCCCGAAGCTCCCACCAAAGGATCAGACGAGGCAGAAACACTCGCGTGGCGACGACGCCGCCGACGATGAGCACGAGGCCCACGACGGCGAGCGGAATTGGTGATGACAGGTCCATGAGTGTTCTCCTCTCTTAGTTGGTCAAGGGTTCGATTAGGTCGTAGGTCTCACACAAGGTGTCGCACACGGCGCAGCAGTACGCTTCGTTCTTCCACGAGCGGTATGCCCGTGCGCCGACCCTGATCCACCACATAGGGGACTTCGCGTGTGGGTCGTCAACGTTGACGTCCTGCCAGAACCGCGCGTGAATGTTCATAGCTCGCTGCTCAACGAGCTGTTCTTCCGTGAACCATGAATCGTTCGGGAGGCACGACTGAGGGTTCTCGTGGTCAGTCATTGGTCGCTCCTCCTCGAAGCTCTGGCTTGGCGACCTCGATGGGGGCACCGTCACGGTTGAGGAGGGGCAGGGAGTAGAGCCTCCTGCCGTCGAACAGGTCAGTACCGGCTTGACTGTCGGCTGCTCTCAAACGGCGACCCACGGCTGGGAGCTGTGAAATGTAGACCCACCTGTCGTAGGCGAACGATCCATTGGTGAAGTCACCCTTGTAGGTGCGGAGATAGCTTCGGTATCTCCGGGTCGTCTTCGCGGTCAGCTCTATCTCAAAGCCGATGGATGTGCCTCGCCCGTTCCTCTCGTTGGGTCGCACAAGCACGAGGTCCGGATGATGAGTACTGATGACCTGAGCCTCTACCTTGGGATGACGCCTCGGCTCTCCAACGGTTAGCAGCTCCGGATAGCTTTCGAGAATCTCAGTGGGCTTCAGCTTTCCGGCTTTGCCAAGCTCGATGATCTGTTGAATGAGTTCCTTGCGCCACTTTCCGTAGTCACCGTTGCCCCCGTCTTTCGCGGCCTCTTCCAGCTGTCTCTTGATCGGGTCATGGACACGGCGCACCTGCGACTCAGCCTGTAGGTCATTGATCGAAGCAGGTTCAAGCCCGAGTGAGTCACGGAAGTAGCCAGCGGGGCTAATGAGTTGGGCGGCCACATGGGCGGTGTACAGGTAGTGGTCCAACCAGAGATGCTGAATCCCAGCCATGCCCTCTGTTACTTCATTCTCGTCGGACAGGAAGCCGTGACGACGAGCAAAGCTCACGCCTCTAGGGGTAGTTCCCCACACCTCGCGGCCCGACTCCAGCACCTCTGATTCAAGCAACCCCTCGTTCTTCAGCTTGTCGAGCTGGAGAGCAGTACCACGCAAGCTCAGGAGTCCGCCGCCACGAGAGACGTTGGTCCGCTTGGCTTCGCGAAGCATGGAGGCTGTCTCAAGTTCGAACACCGCAAACTTCGCACCGAAGGCGCAGACGAGTGCATCATCGTAGTTCGTGCGTAGGCGTGGCTTGCCAGCGTTGGACTTGCGAACGCCCTTACCGAAGCCTTTCTCGCCGAACTTTGGAGACGCCACGGTAGCTGTCGCCTCGTTGGCCTCGGTCGTCTCGACGGGGTGCGGCTGTGCAACCTCGACGGTCGGCTTCCTGATGATCGGGCGGAATGTGGGTACCGGAGGTAGAGGCTCGACGGTGTAATCGTCATCATCCTCAAGCATCGGGTTGATCAGATCAGTCATTCGGATGGCTCCTTCGTTCGCGTGGAACGAATATCGCTATCCCCGTGTGCTCTCCCGTGCGGTCCTCCGTGTGGTTGCCGCGTGGGGTTACTCACGCGATCTGATCGGTGCCGTGTAGTACACGGCTAAGACGGAAGGAAGTGTGGAAGTACCGTGCCTGTCGGACGGAAATTTCAGGCGCGGTAATCTTGCTTTTCGGCTCCGCCGACCAGACTCCCCTCCTGGACCTCCCCAAAACAGCCTCCAGACCTGGCGAGAACTACCACCCTTCAAGAAGGCTTCCCCCACTTCTACCAACAGTCTGCTAGCGAGACTTCCTTCAAGGCTTCGAGAACCCTTCACCCACTCTTCCCACAGCAAGGAACATGGCTCCACGCTCACTCGTGGACCAGTTCTCCGACCAAGCCGAAGAGCTTCCGCAACTCACCGTTAGCTGGACGACACCCTCAGACCAAGCCATGTCTGTGTTCAACCGATGGCCGTAGTCAACAGAGATGCTTGACTTCTGAAACATTGATCTTTGGAGAAAGCGTTCCCCAAACCCTCGCCTGAACAAGCCTTCAGCGCGCTCCAAAATAGAGCCTTCTGGATGACTGTGGTCCTCGTCGCTTCGGCTCCTCGGACAGAGCGAGCGTTCACGCGCGCGAGTGTGTCACACGTAGTCAGAGCTTCGTTGACTGAGGTGACTACGTGCGACACATAGTCAGAGCTTGAAGGGTGAGTTGGTGTGACACCTACTTCTTCGCACGAAACTGATCCGCCAGCTCTCGTTCCTCGTCCGTGAGGTCATCCGGCACTTCATCGCTCAGCGAGTTGTAGATCGCCTGTGTCAGCATCGCTACGTCAGCACGCTCGCGGACCAACGTTGGGTGAAAGGCAACCAGCTCAAGAATCGCTCGTGGAAAGGCATAAGCCTTCCTCGTCACCACCTCCGCGAGTCGATGCAGCCACGGTGCTTCCGCCAACTCGACTAAAGGCTCAACGGGTTGGTCAATCTCCACGTAGTCCGTCACGCCGTAATCAAACTCACTTTGCGCGAGTCGCTTGTAAAGTAGCCTCCCATCGAGCGGGTTACGTCTGAACAGTTCGATGGCGATACGCAAGGTCTCTTCTGTACGTGCCGCCGTCAACGCCGTTTCGAGGGCGTTCGCGGTCTTGCGCGCAGCCCGCTCGCGTGCGTTCGCTCGTTCCCGTTCGATAACCGCCTCGTCAAGCTCGCGGAGAATCTGTTCGGCCCAATCCGCGGGCGGCGTGTCTCCCGCCGCCTTCCAGAACTTGCTCAACCCCATGAGCCAAACCTACCGATCCGCTCTTGTCAGACGCGCTTCACTCGTGTGAGTGTCTTAACTCGGGATTGCGGCAACTGCGCGAGCGATGACCGCTTTTGCCAGAGTACGACTCTTCGCCGCTCGATCCGCTTGCCAGTCGTTCTCGCTTGCGACTTGGTTCAGCTCATCGAGCACCACCCCTAGCGCGTCCTTCACATCGTCCACGTTTAGTTCGAGAGGGGTCTCGGCAAGCTTTGTGAGCTGACCAGGATTGTAGATCTGAGCACCAAGAGCCCTCGTGACCAGATAGCTACTCACGAAGAATCGGGTGTTGGTTCGCGTGGATGCGTCGGCTTCTACACCTTCTGACAGCAGCAGTGAGTCAACTCGCCGTTGAACCGTGGCGATCCACAGGTAGACCCCCAAATTCAGTGTGCTGCTGAACACCGCCGCATAGTCAGCTTCGTTGTTGAGCAGCGTGGAGGGACGAGCGCGCGCATCATCGGGGCGGCTTAGGCCTATCGCCATCACAGCCTGGCCAAGCGTAGGGATGCTGATGATCTTGTCCGCGGGCTTTCCTGCGTTCTTGTAGAAGTTCTTGCGCCGGTCGTAGTACCAGCCCGCTCCTGCAAAGTGCGACTCGATCTGCCGATGCAGGTCTTCCGTTGCGTGTAGCGAAGCGTCGGGGACCTTGGTCTGACTGTTGGTAGCTCGGATCACGTCATCGCGTGTCGCCTCGTCCAATGTCTTGATCACCCGCACCTGAACAGAGCGCCGCTTGTGTCGATCAAGGTCCGGGCCGGTTGCCGTGAGCACGTCGTGGATCGCGTGGGACGTCTGCATGCCGTTGACGATCTGCACACCCGACAGAGTGAACGTCTTCTCGCCGCCGATGTTCACACCGGAACAGAGAATCGTCACTCCGTTATTGAGCCACCAAAAGTCGCGTCCGTCATCGGACTCAAGCGTCGCTTGCATCTGACGGTTCACGGTCACCGCACCCTGGAAATCGCGAACGTTCCAGTCGAAGAGGTGCCCACGTAGTGCGCCAGTCTCGTCCGACAAGAACCGGAAGTACTCGGGCAGAGCAACTAGGCCTGCATATGAATCGCCCTCGGAGATGTAATCGCGGAAGCGCAGTTGTAGGTCGTACTCTGGAGTAGCACTCGCTGTCTCCCACAGCTCTTTTGCGCCGACGGTGCGCACGTCTACCTCTGCCCCCGGAACAAGCGTTTCGAGTTCACCTCGCACGTCGGCCGACTTTTGGAGGACTCCCGTGGACAGCGTGGCGGTGTCTCCGCGAGATACGTAGGCGAAAGTGATTGAGATGCGTGGTGATCTGATGCTGAGCACTGTCCACGCACGGGTGAAGAGGCGGATTCGAGCGATGACGTCCGGAGAGTAGATCTCCGAAAGCTGCTCGTCAGTGAAGTTGAGGTCGAGAAGCTTCTTGGTGCTCGCTATGACCTTGTCGAAGGCATCCTCGCCGAAGCCCTCAGACCGCTTCGCTTGGATCAGCCACAGCGCGATTTCAGCGCCCTTGCGGACCTCACTTGGCTTGAACCCATCGTCGTAGACATCAGAATCCTCGCTCAGCAGGCGCCCGTCGAGAAATGCATACACTGCATCGAGGCCGCCGTCTTGACCGCCGCCTATCCGTCCGACCTCAACCTCTTCGTCGCTTAGATTGTGGCCGTTAAGGACTGTAGCCGCAGCGAAGATTTCGAAGGCGACGTCATCGGGTAGCGGCGTCTCCCGCCCCTCCTGTGCTGCCTTGATGAACTGATCAACGAGCACAACCTCGTTACCCATCGTCGCCCCCTACTCGACCCCGCCGCCGACCCGTCATCGGCTCGTCGCCTATGAACGTACCGCAAGGCTCGTCTACCTCCCCCAAACGAGCGACATGCACCGGTGCTATCGGTGTGCGGGCACGGGCTCGTCGACGAGCGCCGTTCGTGTGTCGCACATCGCTACGAGACGATCTGACAACAGGGGTGCGTCGGCGGTGCGATCACCCGTCGAGCGACGGAAACTCGCTCAGACTGTCAGCTACGACCGCTCTCGCGCCGATATCTCCATGCATGGATCACACACTCGTCCCGCTGTTCGCTCGCCTTGAGAAGGTCGCCGTGAGCGGTCCTGGAAAGCACGAGCTCGCGCGCATCTTCTTCGCGCTGCCCAAAACGCCGTTCCACCTCGTGGACAACTACGGTCGCGTGTGGATTCGCGAGCAAGACTTCGAACGAGTTCGAGAGGCCGTGCTACCCGCGGTGGCCGCAAACGATCAGTGAGTCCGTCGTGGGAGCAACTGACCCAACGACCGGTCGCCTTCACCGCCAGATGCAGCCTCCGCTTGTCGAAGAGCGGTTGCCAGTAGCCGCGCGGTTCTCGTGCGCTCCTTCTTCATGACGCCGCGCTTCGCCGCCTGTGCCTCGCGACGAGCTTCTTTCTCCGCGGCCTTTGCGGCTCGCACGGCCTCCTGCGCCGCGGCCTCGCGGTCAGTGGCTTCGAGCCACCTTGCTCTCTGTTCTGCCTGTCGCGAATGATAGGCGGCACGGCGAGCCTCGTCCTCCGCTCGCCGTTCTTCAGGGGTCGGAATCCTGAGTGAGGTGTCTAAAGCTTCCGGCTCTTCAGGCGGAAGCCCTGCCTCCTGCCGGAGCCGCTGACGAAGTGCCCGTGCACGCTGACGGGACTCTTCACGCTCGCGCTCTGCGTCTTCTTCGATGCGTTGACGTTGTTCGTCAGCCCTACTCTGCTGCCACCGCTGTTCTGCTTGGAGTTCGTATGCGCGGGGTCGCGAGAGGGCCACAACGTACTCATGATCGACAAGGCGCCCGCTGTCATCGAGTATGCGCCCGTCGCCTTTAGCGTCCGCGCCGAAGAGGTGATTCTGCGCAAGGTAGTTCATGGCCGCGGATTCGGACATGTGAGCGAGCCGTTCAAGCAGCTCCTCGAACTGCGTCTTCCTATACGCCTGACGGGGGTTCAACTCCGGTCGCCGCTTCTTGGAGGACCCCCATATCATGGCGCAAATGTATCGCAAGCGGTCGCCGCGGACGATCAAGCATCGGGGATGCGAAGCGCGTAGCGAGTGTGGACGTTCGATGACGGATCAAGCCACGCCTGCAGGATGGTGTCACACCGCTCCTCGAGGTCCGTACTCAACTCGATGCTGATGGTCTTCCCGTCGATGTGGACGAACCCCTCGTAGAAACGCGACGAGCTACGACCGATCTTCTTGGCGAGCACGGACCCAATGGCGGTGCCGTCGCAGCGCACGAGCCAGCGTGTCGCCCGATCCGTCCGTGAGCGAGGCGGGAGCGCTTCGGTGGTCAGGCCGTCGAACATGTGGGCAGGGTACGAGAAGCCTCCGACATTCTTTCGGTACACGAGGTGGGGACGACAGGAGCGCTGGCTGACAGTCTGCGCCGCAGCGTGTGGGGGTGGCGTCATCGTTCAATCGCAGTGAGTTCGGTCGTCCAGCGACGAGCCAGCGCCGCTCACGGGTGTTTATACACACCTGTTGACACGAGACGGGCAGTAGCGATTCCAAAGCAATTGAGATCGGTGTACGAATGACCGGCCATCACCGACTTAAGGAGAACCACCCATGAACAGCATCGGAAAGGCGGCCACTGTCGTAGCGGTCGCCGTCCTCGCCGTAATCTCGATCACCGCTTGCACGACCCAAAGCCCACCGGAGGTGCAGCCGGTTCAAACACAGGCTGAAGTAGCGCAGACGCCCACAACCGCCGCGAGCGAGGTCGCTCCTTCGAGTGTCGCCGAATCGGGCTTCCATGTGAGCGTCGACAAGTATCAGGACAATGACAACGGCGCGAACGCCACGAGTGACTTCGGCATCTGGCAACGAGCGGGGGCGGTCGCCGTCTGGATTCGTGACACACGCACCAACGAGGTGAGGACATGGGTCGCTGACGGATACACGGTGAGTCCCGCAATCGAGAAGGCTCTCACTGCCGGTGACCTCACGGAGGGCTTCTTCGACATGCCGAACTGGAACGCATGGAAGGACGCTCCCGAAGGTGGCACTCTCCGTGACGCGGCCACGAGCGGCCTCACACCAGCGTGGCAAGTGTTCTTCATCGTTCCCACTGGCGAACCGATCACCTCGACCTACATCGCAGCGCGGTAGCGGTACTCGTGTCGACAGATGTTGACATGAGAAGGCCGAAGCTCTGATAGTCCATGCTGAGCCGGATGCCACCTGCTGAAGCCCCTCTAAGTTCACTCCTTTGCTTAGAGGGGCTTCTTCTGTGTCGAACAGTAATCCTCTGTATCGGGGTCGTATCGGGGTCGTATCGGGGTAAGTATCGCCGTTTACCCCCCGAAAAAACAGGATAGAACCACAATAGTATCGTCAGTATCGGGTAAAAGTTAGAAAAGTAGTTCCCATGGGGAATGTATGGCTAACATGCCCCCCTTTACGCATGTACTAGTCATAGTAGAGAGCGCTTCTGACGATCTGGGCGATACTGACGATACAAGTGCGCTCAGACCACGCTTTTTCTGGGTATCTAGCCCGATACTACGGCGATACGACCCCGATACGGCCCGATACAGCGGCGATACTTTGGTCAGTGCGAATCGAGCTGACGTTCCGTTGATATAAGACCATGTAGGTAAGGGACCAAACTTTACCGAGGCCCCCTGAGATTGAGTCGTTCTTCTCCTCTCTCAGGGGGCTTCTTCCTTGTGTGGAACAGCTCCGAATATCTCATGTTGATATTCGTTCCGCCGATTGGTCCCGGCGATCACAATTCCTACAAGGAGAAGAACATCATGGTCAACATTGACGCGATCTACAGGAGAGCGAGAAGGGACATTCAAGCTCGCGACTGGATCAAGCCGTACTTGCTCGTCCGCCCCTCAGAAGGTCGACGAGCACTCAGGAATGACTTCCTCAATGGACTACTGAACATCGAGGAAGAGAACGCCATCCGTCACTACCTCGACGCTCTTGAGCAAGCTGAAGCGGCTGACCGCGAATACCCCACTTGGAACGAGTTCCTCATCGAGGAGACAAAGCGTGAAGACACCTCGGAAAGAGAGTGGCTGGATGCTGTTCTGATGTTGGGTCTTGACCGCCGCGCTGATTCACAGCGCGACAGTGACGAACGGAAGGGTGGCGAGTGAGATGGCACTTCAAGATCTGATGGACCCACTTTCAATTCTCGACCCTGACGTTGTGCTTGACGGAGCCAAGACCAAGCCAGCGCCAAAGCCCCGCGGCTATGCGGAGGACTACTTCACTGACACCTACCTTGGTGAATCTCTCGCGGAGGAACTTAAGGAGCGTGCGCTATACCTACCCGAAGAGAAGACATGGCTCATCTACAATCCTGCGGGCTATTGGGAGCAAGACCGAACTGAGCGGGTAGCGGTTCAAGCTAAAGAGTGGGTCAAGAAGCTCAACCACGAGGTAAAGAGGAACGGGAACGGGGCCGAGCAAGTGAACGCCAGTAAGTATCTGGCGCGCCGCAATCGCGAGAATCTTGTGAAGGAAGCGGGCTTAGCCAAGAGCGTGGTGAGTACGTCCTTCGACAGTCACAACGACTACCTGCTGGTCGCCAATGGCAAGGTTGACTTGAGAACAAGCGCCCTCGACGATGTGCAGCCATCGGATCGCTTTCAGAAGCACAGTAGCGTCGCGTACAAGCCCGACGCCGGTTTCGATCTTTGGTTGAACGTGCTCCGCGCCTTCCCGTCTGATACTCACGACTACTTACAGATCATCGTGGGGCAAGCCCTCACCGGATACATGCCATCGGACGGCAAGGTTTTCTTCTTCCATGGTGGAGGAAAGAATGGCAAGAGCACCTTCTTGGATTGTCTGAAGGTGATCGCAGGCACGGTCGCGAACAAGGTCGACAACTCGTTGCTCCTCCACAGCAAGGGCAACGGTGCATCTCCCGAGAAGATGGCGTTGAACGGCCTTCGTCTCGGATTCCTTGAGGAGCTTCCGGAAGACAACTTCTTGAACGCAAAGATGCTCAAGGAGGTGGCAGGGACACCGGAGATTACAGCCCGCCCGCTGTTCGGGAACTACATAACCTTCGTGAACCGAGCGACGCTGTTCATCACCACAAACTTCCTCCCGAAGGTTTCCGAGACTGATCACGGAACTTGGAGGCGACTGCTGGCAATCCCCACTCCGTTCCGCTTCATCAAGCGGTCGGCAGTCCCAGATGACTATGTGCTCGCGGACAATGAGCTGTGGCAGGAGGAGTCTCTTGTTCGTCCTACGGAGAACATGGCGCTTCTAGAGCAGGGTCTTGCATGGGCGATTGAGGGCGCTCGTAAGTGGTACGCAGACGGGCGACGCGATCCAGAACCACCTCCATCCGTAGTGCAGGAAACAACCAACTGGCTTGGCCGAGAGGACAAGGTTGCCTCGTGGCTTGAGGAATCGCTGGTCGCCGATGAGGGCTACTTCATCCTCTCGATGGATGCCTACGACAGCTACCGCGAGTTCACCCTTGGTCGCGGACAGAAGGTGGAGTCGTACCAAGGCTTCCTAGACAAGTTTGCGGCTAGCTCGCTGGTCAGGACTTTGGGGCTTGAAGCAAGACGCACCACGAAGGGCGAGTGTCAACACTCCACATACTTGTCACCCCGCCAGAAAGATGGCGAACCGCGGAAAGCAGGACGACAGGTATCTCTCATCAAAGGTGTTCGCTTCGCTCTTTCGACTGACCAGGGCGAGCCAACGGAAGACGAGCTGGCTGCAAAGCGAGCAGCCGACGCGATCAGAGCGAAGAACCAAGACGCCCTACTGAATGACAATGACCTACTAGATGAGCCCATCTACTGAGAAAGGAGAAATGCCATGGATACCACAAAGCGACCGGTGGGACGGCCACCGCTACTCACCCGTGACGTAATGCGCGAGGTGGCCCGCCGGAAGAGGGCAGGAGCGAGCTACGAGAAGCTTGCGCGGGAGCTTGATACGAGCATCAGCAGTCTTCGAACTGCCGTGCGAACCATCGCACGCGAAGAGACAGGCCATGAGGTATGAGCGCGCCACGTCACGGCTGATATTCCATCGGCAAGCAACTCAACCGAGGAGTACACCATGACCGATCAATCGAACGGAGCATCCGCGAAGGACTTCTACGACCGCATCAAAGCCCTACAACCCGAAGTGAACCTGACCTCCTACGAGCTGGCGCAGTTCACCTTGAAGCACTGCGAACACATCGAGGACGAGCTACGCAAGCGGGGCTGGCGCAATCTCACCACCGCTACCTACACGCTCTTCCGTCACGCATCTGAAGAGACCGGAGAGCCCGTCTTCCGCCTCCTTGACCGTTGGGCGTTCGCTCCCTTTTGATCGCTCATCCTGACTGCCCCCGTGGGAACGGCTCTGACTGCCGGTGGAGCCCACGGGGGCTTCTTCTTGTGAGGCGATGGGCGCCGATATTTCTGTCGATCGGTGTACGGCCGATCCAACCAAGGAGTGCATCATGAAGAACACACGGAAAGGATGGAGGGCAGTAGCCGCGGTCGGCATTGGCCTGATCCTCGCTCTCACGGGAGCTACCGCCGCACAGGCATACTCCGGTGGGGCCGGAGCCGGATCAGGAGGAGGCGGCGGAGGTGGGGGCAGTTGGGGCGCGATCACTCGTTGGAACTACGTGGACACGTGGAGCCAGCTTGAGAACGCGAAGTACATGGTCTCCAACAACGGTAGCGCCGATCAGTACGTTCGCAGCAGCTCCGGCGGACAGGCTCTTCTCGACATCTGCAAGGGACCCAATCTCGTCCGTATCTACTACTTGGGAGCTGACGGCGGCATTCCCATCAAGCCATCAAGCGGCACGGGCGTCTTCCCGTGGACGAACCCTGCCGGTGGCGACGGACCCGACCAGTGGGCCGCCTCGCAAAACGGTCGCGGTGTCTACGTGATCTGCGTAGCGGACGCCACAGAGCGCATCACCAAAACAGAGACCGAATCGCGCGCGCTCGAAAACTCAGAAACGGTGACCGGTGCCTACTCATGGAGCACGGCGGTCAATCCAGAAGTTGTGGACTCCTCTGGTAAGGATCTCATCGGTGTGGACAACCTCAACCCGCAGTCCACGAGCAAGACGACGAACTTCGGGAAGCTCTTCGACAGCATTGCCACCAGCGGTAGCGGTGACTTCCGCGGCAAGCTCGCGCAGTTCCGTGATGCGATCAGCAAGGATGCTGGCGAGTCTCATAGCTCCCTCGACCTCAACGAAAGCAACAAAGCCGGACTGGCGGAGGGTGGCGTGTTGAGCGTCAGCGAGTTCACTCGGAACGCGACCGCGGTGTTGAAGCAGTCATGGCGCGAGACCCGAACCCGCACCGCTACCTGTGATTACGTGGCGGGCAGCAATGGGACGACGCTGGCCGATCCGGCGAATTGTGAGTACAGCCCGTGGTCAGACTTTGTGGAGGACAGCGGGTCACGAAACCACGCCATCACAAAGAACATGGGAACACAGGCCAACACCGGCTTCTGGCAAATCGTCTCCGTCCACTGCAACCCCGACGAGCTGACCGCGGCTCTCGCCGCCTACGGTCGTGAGGGTGTGGATTACTCCATCGTGAGCCAGACGGTAACCGACAACGCCATCACTACCGTGCTTTGGACGAGCAAGGTGTCGCAACGACCCACCGCGAACGGCGCGAAGCTCTTCGGCGTCGCGACCTCGCCCGTCACGGATGCTGCGCTACGGAGAACGGGCGAGGTCGGCTTCTACGACAAGGAGTGCTCCACGCAATGCACCACATCGAGCGACGGCGAATTGGGAGCCTCCACCCTCAACGGCGGCCTGATCAACATCACCAGCGAGTCAAACGCACCACAAGAAGGCGCGTTGGGAGGCGCGAAGTCAGGCGACACGATCTCGAACTACTTTGAGATGTTCCGCGACAACGAGCAACGCACCATCATCATCAATGGGGCTTACCCGCAGCTCTCAAGCGGAGCGCTGGACCGTCACATTCAGGCACCCATCTCCACCACCGTGACTCTCTGGCACGACGGGACGCTCCCCGCGAACCAGACGCTGAACGTCGCGGAGGGACAGGCCGGCTATCCGTCGACGGGTAGCACGCCTGACACGAGTCCTGCCGGTGGTCAGCTCTCCGTGTGGGCCGTGGCCGATGCTCGAGGCGGCGGGACCGCCACCCGCACGCAGCTCTTCACCGGCACACAATCGCCGACAACTCAGAAGAACTTCTCGAAAGCCGACGGCGCTCATCCGCTCGACACCTACTCCGGTCCCTACGCGACACAGCTCGCCGGTAGCTACCGGACGTTCGTGGTCTCAGGAACGTGGGCATCGCTCGCCAATCGCCCCGTGGTGCTCAATGTGAAGTGGGAGTACCAACCCACGACCATGACACGGTTCCCCTCCACTGTGGCCTTCGGCGCTGACCGCGCCGCTGTCGTCCCCGCCATCGGGTACAAGCAACAGAAGGTCGATGTGAGGTGCTACGCCACCTTCGGTACAGACACCGCCGTGAGCGGCTACGACGCGAAGACACAGACCGGTTCGGGCACCCCGAACCTCGTGGATCAGAACGTTCTCAACGCCGGTCAGCTCGTCGGCGGTGCAGACGACTCCGCTCGTCGCACCAACACGAACCTCGTGATCAAGTTCGTCCGCGGCGTCGCAGAATAAGTGCAACGGAGGGGGTGACGGCCACGACCGCCGTCACCCCCTTTCGTTTGCCCGCGAGCGGTCATAGCTGACGATCTGAGCGAGTTTCCCGTCTGTCGTGTGTGATTGCGCCTCCATCGGAACCCGCGGCGCAGAACAGCTTCCAGCGATATTTCGCTCAACACAGAGCATCCGGCTCTCTCAATCAGGAGGTAACCCCCTATGTCATTTCTCAACAACATTCGAGCAGCGTTCGCGAGTGACGCTCTGGCCGATCAAGGATCACTCGTGGAGACCGTGTTACTCATCGCTGGCTTCGCGGTGGTCGCGATCCTCGTCGTGTCGTGGATTGGTTCGGCAATCTCTGGACAGGCCGCCAACGTTTCCGCTTGCATCGCCAACGCGAACGCATCGACGGTTTCCACCACCAACAGCACTTGTACCGCTGACACTCACGGAGTGAAGAACGCTGTGTCGAACACGATCAGCAATCAGAAGGGTGGTCGCTTCTAAGCGATATCCACATAGCCCCCGACGTTTCTTAGCTTGGACACGTCGGGGGCTCTTCGTTGCTCACGGAACAGAGACGGAGCTACTTTTGGAGAATGCAGGTTGTCGATCTACGATCTCGTCGCTCAATGTGGCGGCGACTGGATGCAGCAATGGACGAACTCAGGGCCGCCATCGCGTCAGAAGATGAGCACGAGCTTCAAACTGATCAGGTCGACGACGCGAGCCGGTCCGTCCTCAACTGGATCTATGACCTTTGGGAGGCGCTCATGCGGTCCCGGTTCAGCAGTAGTCAGAAGGTCACCGACGAGGATCTGGTGGGAGATGACGATGCTGGCAAGACGTGTGCGGCGATCATCTTCGCACGCGGCGAGTACGTTCACGGGCGGCATGAGGTTGGCCCGCAATCATGGGGATACGGCGACGGCCCCTACGGGCACGGACCCTACGGCGGTGGCTGGATGTGGCCCGCGTGGGAGCAAAAGAATACGAAGTGGGCATTGCGAACAAGCTGGTATGAAGCGTTTGTCCAGCAGCAGACACTTGTTGCACCTCTTGAACAAGCAATCTCATGGCTGAGAGGGCAACCAGAGCTGTCAGCGTAGAGCACGAGGCCCCATAGCCCTCGGCCCCCGTTCCCACGGAGGTTGAGGGCTCTTCTTTGCGCTCTTGTTCTTTCGGTGTACGGGCTTCGGTTCCACCACCGTGTCACAACCTTCGGTTCTGGCACCGACTCCGCGGGACCGCTATAGGCACTCGAAAAGCGGTCGAAAGTTGCGCTATCACCGCGTCAAAAGTCATGCCACTTCAGGACGTCAGAAGGCATGTCGATATTAGTTCGGCAAGCAAACACAACCTCTGGAGAAGATCATGACCGTACTGAACGAAGTCACCTTCACTCACGAAGACCGCACCTACCGTCTACAGCGCATCGCACAGCCGACTGGCTGGCTCACCAGCGGAAAGACCATCTACGCAGTTGTCGGGTGCTCATCACTCCGCGGCCACAGACGAGCCGATGTCCTTCAGCACCTCATCGACGGCTTCGACAAGACGACGACCGAAGCACACGCGCTCCTCGACGCCGTGGATGACTACCGCGGGGAGCACATCAACCGTCTAGCTCGCGTCCACACTCAAGCCCCCGCCCAACGATGCGGCGGCCTCCCCATCCGTCCACTAGTGGCTACCGCCTAAGGAGAAAGGAAATGTTCGCTTCGACTGACTCAATTCACGTCTGCCTCGACCTGATCGACTACGCGCCAGATTTCTGGACAGCGCTTGCGTGGTCAGAAGCGAGCGCGGCACTCATTGCCCGTCACGATGAGGGCAGCGTCACTGACCTCGCGCTCTACCTTCTCGCCACACAGCGGGAGTGGTGCGCCGACTACTACGAGGGGCAAGAAGGCCAGCATTACCAGCCCGCCGGTCAGAAGGTGCGCCTCGAAGCCATAATCCGCCGCTACTTCGGGGAGGACGACCAATGATCCAACGTGCTCGCATCCATCGACGTGGCAAGACCGTCACCGTGGACTTCACCAGCGCTCACAACTTCCCCGAGCCCATGATCGCGACCTGCCTCGCTACCGCGTTCCGCGTGACCAAAGAGAGAGCCGACACTCGCGACGCAGCCGCGTTCGACCGACAGGCGAGTCTCCTCCTTACCTATCTACTCGTCACCCACCCCGATCCATCCCAATGGCGACACGACGAAGAAGAGCGAACTCGCATCGCTGACCGCATCGCTGACCTATACGACCAAACCAACTCACCAAAGGAGTAAGACCATGAACCAGAAGATCATCGCCCGAACACTGACAGCAGTTGGCGCAACCGCGATACTCGCATTGGGAGCCCTCGTCGGCGTCCCCTACGCAAGCGCCGCGGCCACCACCGCGAAAGTCAACGAGTGCAACGCCGCGCTACCACCACGGCCCGTGCTCACGATGCCCACCGTCTCTGAGCAAGAGACACGCACCTTCACCGCGACCGAAGCCACCATCCAAATTCCAAACGAGTGCGACGGCGCTCCCTACCAGCTTCTCGTCCTCTCAAACGGGAACGCACTGATGGACAGCACCACAGGGAATCTCTCGAAGGATGCCCCCGTCCTCACCTTCACTCAACCGCTTCACGTGGACGAAATGAACGGCGTCTACCTCGCCGTGGGCGGCAAGAGCTACCCCACGCACTACTCGTGGACATTGCCAGGCGAAGAGGTTGTCATTCATGACTGATTACGGCTTCGCACGAGTGTCCACCGCGGACCAGACCACCGACACACAGGTGCAGCAGCTACTCCGCGCGGGGGTCGATCCAGCTCGCATCGTCACCGAAGTTCAATCCGGTGTGAAGCGCCGTCCGCAGCTCGAAAAGCTGTTGGAGGAGCTGCAAGAGGGTGACCGCCTCCACGTCACGAAGATCGACCGTTTGGGCCGCAACGCTCGCGAGCTTGGCGACATTGCGGAAGCCCTGGACAAGAGAGGGGTGGTGCTCGTCGTCGGCGGCACCCCGCACGATCCTCGCGACCCGATGGCGCGCCTCTTGTTCAACCTGCTCGCGATGTTTGCAGAGTTCGAGAGAGACCGAATCGCAGAGCGCACACGCGAGCGTCTACACGCGAAGCGTGAGTCCGGCGAGCCAATCGGTCGCCGACGTGTAACGACGCCGAAGCAGGATGAGGTGATCTACACCATGTGGCAGAAGGACTTCTCACGGCCAGAGATTGCGGGCGTAACGGGTGTCTCGATGAGCACCGTTGCACGAGTCATTCGAGCGATGGATGCCCGCGCAGAGTCCGACGCCGACCCCTCGATTCGCCGTCGCCGCCGTGACCTCGACGCAGCGGCAGCCAAAGCCCGCGCGAAGGAGCTTTCCAAGCTCACCGCAGACTTCATCGCGGGAGGTGACCCCTCATGAACACAACCCCGCAACCCGAAGACGATGCGGAGTGGGAGCGCGACACGCGCCGTGCGCACTACGAGCAATGGGCTCGCGAGTACGTGCGGGCACTCATCGCCTCTGATCGACCCACAACCGAAGTCAATGCTCGAATCGCTCGAATCTACCTACCCATTGGAGACTGACATGAACACCCTCAAGAACCTCCCCTCAAAGCTGTACCGGCCCCTCAAAACGTTCGGCGTCGGGATACTGATGGGTCTCCCTCTTTTCATCGTCGCTACCGTCGCTGTCGGCTGGTTCAGCGGAGCCTACGGTCTGCCCGTCCCGCAGCTCTACGCTGCCGGTCTACAGGAGTCCGCGGGCATTCACTTCCCATGGGAGGTGAGCGCCGATGAGTGACGTTCTGCCCGTCGAGCGCCAGCTCAAGCTCCGCTCTCATCTCGTGCGCGCCAGCGCTACCGGAGCCTACGACGTGACCACCCGCCGCGTGATTCAGCTATTGGAGAGCGCCTACTACGCAAGGAGCGTTCCGGCGCTTGGCAAAGAGGTCTGCTTCCTTTGTGGAGGTGACGCCGACCACAACACGCGCCGACACTTCCAGCAGTGAACCGAATCTGATATTTCTGCCGTCTCAGCCAAGGAGGCTCTACCACGGGACGCATCTCAACCAGGAGAAACAACCATGACCATCAACGACCAGACCAACGCACCCAAAGCGTTCGTCACCTCACACGAAAGCGGTAAGAAGAATCGCAAGCGCGTCGTCGCCCTCGCGACCGTAGCCTCTCTGATCGCTGTCGGAGCGATGGGGGCTGCAAGTGCATCCCTCACGAACGCATACACCGTCGAGACAAACAACAGGGTCTATGTGGACACTGACCTCACCCTTGAGAAAACTCCGAACTCACAGCAGATCATCAAGGACATTACGCCAGGTCAGCCCTCCACCACCTTCGTTCAGGAAGTGCAGAACAAGGGTCAGCTCACCGCCAATTGGGGCTTCTACGCCACCAATGCATCGGCCAGCACCCTTCCCGATGTAGCGCTCGACAACACTCGTGTTCGAATCCAGAGCGGTGGCTTCGACTACACCACGACCCTCCGTGGCTTCCTCACCAACGCCACCGTTTCTGACGCGGCGCAGGGTGGGAACCGGAGCATGAAGGGCGGCGAGATTCGTACCATCGCCATCACCATCATCCCCGATTCGACTGGTGCGCAGTGGACCGAGGAAGACTTCGGCCAGTACGAGACCACCTTCGACACCGTTTTTCTTGCGTCTCAGGAAGTCGGCGGTACCTCCGACCTCATGAAGTACGCCCGTAAGAACGGGGTCAACGCCACCGGCGACACCACCGGCTCATTCACCGTTTGGACGATTCCTGCGGCAGAAGCCGAAGCTGCTTCCCGCGGCTGATCTAAGTCAAAGGGGCTCCGCATCACCTCAGGGTGCGGAGCCCCTTTTTTGTGCCCGCAGCTTCTTTCGGTGTACGGGCCGATATTCCATCGGCAAGCAACTCGACCGAGGAGTACATCATGACCGCACCAAAGCACCGCCGACCAGACGACAGAGATTCGGAGGAGAACGCCGCTCCCGCCGATGAGTCAACAGACCTTGAGACGCGGCTGAAGAAGTTCCGCCGAAAGGAGCGCGTCAAGAGCGCCGCGGGTCAAGTCGGGGCAGTTCTGCTTCTCGCCGCACAGGTGCTCGTCGTGGTGGTCGCGCTCTTCACGGTGTATCTCAACGTGGAGGCGATGACTGGCCGCCTCCACTACAGCATCGTGACCTCCGGTTCGATGACCGGAACGCTCAACGTAGGGGACATCGCTGTCACTCACGACAAGATCGACCCGCATCAGAAGTTCGAGGTTGGAGACATCGTCCTGATCGCCAGCGGAGACGGAAGCATCGTTCACCGCATCGTCGAGGTCAACGAAAACGGGACCTACACCACCAAGGGCGATGCCAACGACCGCCGCGACCTTTTCCAGCCAACCGGTGAAGACATCCGCGGCGAACTGGTCAACATCTACACACAGCCACTCGCGACCATCGTCGCCGTGTTCTCGCCAAGTCCGCAGTGGTACTCGTCGGTTTGGGTCGCGGCTACCTCCTTCGACTTCGGTAAGGTGCCGGAACTCGTTGCGACCGCACCGTGGGGTGCGCTGTCGCTTCTCGTAGCGGTGGCTGTCTTCTGGTGGCTCATTCCTGACCTCATCGACTGGCTGAAACGTCGCAGAGCAATCCGCGACCGCCTCGACCGTGAACGCCTCAAGCTCACCGTCGAGGGACATGAGGAGTCCATCGCGGAGATCGAGCCAGTGGTCGAGGAGCTGAAACAGGATCACGACGCAGAGAAGGCAGAGAAGGAAGCGGAGCGAGCGTTCGCTGTCGCGGCGCAGGAGGGCGCGCTGAACTGGCTGTCTTCCGCCAACCCCGATGCGATGTACGACGACGAGCCGACGACCGCGGACACCACTCCCGCTGTAGTGAATCCGTTCGATGCGATCAGGGCGCGCAATGCCTCGCGAGCGGCGCTGGCTCGCGATCTGAGCGAGTTTCCAGCCGCGGACGCATCATCCCGCACCGCACCATCTCGAAACCGTGGACGCGCGCACAGCGCGTTCGACTTTGACGCAATGGAGGAGGACTGAGATGACGAAATTTCATCAAGCCGCTGACGGCTCGTGGACCCGCTGCCGCGCCGTCGTTCAAAAGGGACAGGGCGTGACCATGTGCCCGCTCGAACTCGATGGAGTGGTGGTGTCGCACACGGTGGGCTTCCAAGGGGTCGCCGCAGCGGGCGGTGGCGTGGTTCGCAAGGCTCTGACGGACGGAAGCTACCGCCTCACGACGATCACGAACAACGCGGACGGTAAGACCTTCACGGCGAGGACGGGCAAGCGAAAGCGCCTCTTCCGGCTCGACGGCACGCTGATCAGGTTCGGTGACCGTGGTCTGGTGGAGAAGGAGCTGAACGAAGAAGCGCCCCGTCCCACTTTCGAAGACTTGGTAGGCGTGGCCCCCGAACGTGCGGTTCAGCCGCGGAAGTCGCAGCCGCGGAAGAGGTACGAGATACCGCCACAAAAGTATGAGTGGTGGGAGGGCGATGCAAAGCGATCAGCACGTTTCGCGCCGGACCTTGAGCACGCTCTGGCTACCTACGGCTTCCCCGTATCGGTCTCCATCGGAGACATGGGGATGAACCCGCTTTACGACAACGGCACTACTCACGGGGTCACAGCCGACGGGGACACGAGAGAGAACACGAGCTACGATCTCGCGCGCAAGATCGTCTGGTACTTGCAGCAGTACCCCACTCCCGTGCGCGAGGTTCAGCTCGGTCGAGTCAACATCGAGAAGCGCAAACGAAGGATGGAACACATGGCGTCCGCGCACTTCAAGCTCATTCCAGTTGACGACGTGGACGAGCTGCTGGCGTTCGAGATTGCACGAGCAGAGGCACAACTCTGATAGTCCTCGATGAACAGCAGTAGCCCCCCGCACATACTCGAGATTGTGCGGGGGCTTCTGTCATGTCAGGAGCGGTCGGAGCTGACAGTCTGAGCGAGTTTCCGGCTCATGGTGTGCGATGACGCCGCCCCTCGTTCAACTCGCGGAGACTGTCAGCCAGCGCGCTCACTTCCTCGCAACGTCGCCGCGGTAGATGTCACCCTCCACATAGGTCAGCGTCTCGCCGGTAGAGCTTCTGCCCACCCACACGTAGTCACCCTCGCGCCAGTCGATCGACCAACCCGCGTGATGCATCGCGTCCGCCAGTGTCTCGTCGGCTCCACCTGGAAAGAAGGCGATGCCCGACGAGGGAGGTTCGAACTCGTCAAGGATCGCTTTCACTTCATCAACGGTGGTCGGTCGCTCCTCCACGATGCGGGCGAGTGTCTTGTCATACCCGTCCCAGTAAGCCTTCATGGCGGCGACGATACGTGGCACTTCGGGAGCTGTCACCATGAGAAAAATGGCTGGTCTGAAGAGTTTTTGAAGAGTGGTTGACTCTAGCGCTAGTCCACATATTGTCGTGCCACAACCACTTCACCACCACGAACGAAGGAGCCACCATGGCCGACACGAAGACCGCCTCCACCGCCACCACGACCGCCCCGAAGGAGGAGCGCTTCGAGCTGGACAGCAAGGAAGTCAGCCGCGTCCTTCAGGTGATCCGCTACCGCCTGAACGAGAGCGTGCGCGACGCCAACCGCCGCCAGCCGTTCCTCTCGAACAGCCAGAACGAGGCACGGGCGAAGGCCACCGCCGCGTTCAAGGTGCTCAAGGAGTTCAGCGAGCAGACCTTCTGAACCGCGTCAACGACAGAGCCCCAACCGAACCGGTTGGGGCTCTGTCTGCGTGTGGATTGCGTGTTGGATCACTCGTCTTTCGGTGTACGGGCTATCTGTTCCGGTGATGGCTCTCGTCCCCACAACTCCCGATACAGGTCCACCCGCTCGCTCACGTACTGCTTCTGGAAGGCCGCTTCAAACTGCGCGTCCGTCATGGTGGCTCCGATGCGGACATACTCATGACGCTGAAGCTCGACAAGTCTCCGCTGCAACTCGTCGTGCCCTTCACCCAACGGCCATTCCGCGAGTCCCTTCGCAAACTCCATAGGCAACTGGAGAGCGACGTTTTCGAAGTGCATCACTTCTCGCCAGCCCTCCTTCTCGCCCTGATCGAAGCGCCATTCCTCCCCGTTGGCTTCGAGGTACAGCTTCCTCGCACGGTTGAGCTTGCGTCGAATCTCGCGGCCTTCAGGAGAGGCGTGGGCGGCTCTTCAGGTGTCCGAAGCAGCGTCCTTGCCCGCCGACTTCGCCTTGGTGGCCTTGTTCTTCTCCTGCGCGAGCTTCTGCTCGTTCTTGAGGAAATCGCTCACAGCGGGGTCAAGCTCGACGCCTACAAGCCAGTTATCCAGCAGGGTGCTGTAGGAAACAGGGGCGATGGCTGTCTTGACATCTTTCACCACCTGAATGTCGGAGGTGCTGGCGAACAGCTCGCCCACGGCTTCCTTACGAAGCACAGCCAGTCGCTTGCCCTCGTCGTTGTGATGAGTGATGAGCGCCGACAGCGCTTTGATCAGCTTCACATCGGTAGCGACAAGTTGCGGAGAGGCAGTGCCTCGCTTCTTACCCTTCGCACTTTTTGCGGCGATCTTGCCGTGTGCCTCGATGAGCGCCCTTCGCGCGTCTTCGTCCAACACGTCCCAAATCTCTTGCCCAACCTTCTTCTTCGCTTCCTCGATGACGGAGCCGTCGGCGTTGGTGTTGGAGTAGGACTGCATCGCAACGGGCGGGGTCTCATAGAACGGCATTGGTGCTCCTTCTGGTCGGCCAATCTATGGCAACCATAGCGAAGCCACCATCAGGGGACGAAGCGTCCCCACTGACGGGTCTCTTGAAGGCCGTTTGCTCCCCGTCGATTGATCGCAAGCCACGCCTTTGAGTCGCCGTCGTCAGCGCCCCACCCGAAGGCGCGTTCGATCTGTAGCCGACTCGGGAAGTCGCCATGCGTGACTACCAGAACCGACGGCTTCTCTTCGTAGTCGAGGAAGACCGACTCGAGCATCTGGTTCACAGGTGCATCCTTGAACGAGTAGCCGATGATCAGCCAGTGGTCCGCGCGCTTCAGGCCGCGTGTGAACATCTCGTACGCGAGACTGAAGGGGTACTCGTGGACGTGCTGTGCTTTGTCCTTCGGGTTCGCGAGCACAACAGCCGGTCGCACGTTCGTAGTCTTCTCTCGGATGGCCTTCCACTGATCGCCATCGTCCAGCAAGTCCTTCGGGAGCTTCGCGTAGATCGAGTGGTCCTTATTCATCCAATAGGTGAGCGAGCCGTGGAGGTGAAGTAGCCGCACTCGACGCGAGGCCGGAAAGTCTGACGCCGTCGCACGAAGCGCGGGCACATCGCGTTCCTCCTCATCGTTCACGGTCACACGAACTCTCGTACGCCCGTCCGCCATGTCGGCCAGCTCGCGGTCGTTGCAGACATGCATGAGCGCTGCGAGGAGCAGAGTGTCATAGTTCAGATTGCCGAAGACGATGCGTCCGTCGAAGCTGTCCAAGATGGCCTGCACGAGTGCGTGAAGGTCGGCAGCATCGCGATGATAGGCGCGGGTCCGCTCGCAGATCACTTCCAGCACGTGTGACACACCGTTGTCTCGTACCTCTTCCGCGAAAGAAGCTACTCGTCTGATTGCCCGAAGCAGCTTCTTGTCCTTCGGGCTCGTGAGGGTCGCCAGCGTCTCAAGGTTGCTGAGAGTCCGCGTTTCGGCTCCGAAGGCTCCGACCAGTTGTTCGAAGTCTTCTGCGCTCGTAACGCCGTCCGGTAGCGCTCGCTCGGCGATCTCCTTCATCGCCGCGACAACATCGTCACCATCAGCAGCCTCGATCCGCGCCATGACCTCTTCGGTGATGGCCTGAAGATTCAGCTCCGCATTGAACGCAATCGAAAGCCCGTTGCCGACAAGTACCGCAGCGCTATCTGTGGCTGGCATCCTTCCCCCCTCGTTCCCTGCCCACACTGTACGGCTCGTCCCATGATGACGAGCCGCTTCCTATACTCGAAGCCATGGGGGACGACGGTGCCAAGCAAGACGATGAAGCGCTCGATGCTGATGCGGTAGCCATCGAAGCGGAGAGCGACGAAGATGGCGAGTTTGCCCTTGGCTCGCTCGACTTCGACGGCCTATCGCCAACCGACTTCGAAGAGTTTTGTTTCGATCTGTTGAGCGCCAACGATTTCTCGAACGTTGACTGGCGCAAGGGCACCCCACTGGCCTCGTCACCGTCCGACAGAGGACGGGATATTGTGGCCGAACGCGCACGATCCGATGTGGATGGTCACCAGTACAGCGAACGCTGGTTTGTCGACAGCAAGCACTACAAGCGCGGAGTCCCACCAGACGCGCTACAGAGCACGCTTGCATGGGCGAACGCAGAACGGCCAGACGTGGTGCTGTTCATCGCATCGGGCTACCTGACCAACGGTGCGAAAGACTGGCTCGCTGACTACCGTCGCAATACGAACCCACCATTCAGAATCCGCGTGTGGGAAAAGCCGCAGCTCCTTCGATTGGTCGAAGCCAATCTCGATCTTGCGTTCAAACACGACGTAGGCACGAGCACCCTGCGGCGCGTATCAGAGATCCTTCAGGCTGAATCCATGCTGACGGATCACCTCTGGTACGGCCGTAAGCCCTCTGATGAGGATGTGGAGAAGAGGGACTGGACCGACGACATCAAAGCTGGTCTCCTCGACTCCAAACGTCGTATGGAGGAGCAGTACGGCGAGGCAGAGCTTATGAAGAACGTCGAAAGTGACTGGACGTGGGGCTACCTTTCCGGCCGCGTGTCCGCTATTCGATGGGTTCTTGGGGACGAGTGGCACAACTTGGACAGCTGACGGGCTCTACCCGTCGCCAGAGGTCATAGCTGACGCTCTCTGCGAGTTTCAGCGCGCCGACGTGTGATCCTGCGTGCCGAACGCTCGAACGCACAGAGCGTCAGCTAGTGGCGAAGGTCGATCGCCTGAATACGTCATGTGTGCTAGTGAACGTCGAACTGGTTGGTGGGCTCGTCGAGGAACAGCACGTCCCAGTCCCCCGACAGCAGCTTCGCCAGCGCGACGCGGCGGCGCTGACCACCCGACAGGTCGCCGAGGCGTGCGTCCCAGGGCAGGTCGCCGAGGAGCCCCGCGATCACGTCGCGCGTGCGCGCGTCGCCCGCCCACTCGTGCTCGGGGCGGTCGCCCACGACCGCGTGACCGATGGTGTCGTCGTCATCGAGGGTGTCCTGCTGATCCAGCACGCCGACCGTGACGCCGCCGCGCACGGTGACGCGCCCACCGTCGGGCTCGCGGATGCCGGCGAGCATGCCGAGCAGGCTCGACTTGCCGTCGCCGTTTCGTCCGACGATGCCGATCCGGTCGCCCTCGTTGACCCCGAGCGAGACGGAGTCGAAGACGACCTTTGTCGGATATTCCAGGTGCAGGGCTTCGCCCCCGAGCAGATGTGCCATATCCGTCCCAGGCTACGCGGTGCGCGCCCCGCGTGAGCGCCGCGACCCCGGCATTCGGGACGCGCCACCCCCGATCGACGACCCGGCGCGACAGTGCGGCCCACACACCACGGCGGGGCCGCCCGGCGAACCGGACGACCCCGCCAGAAGAGACGGCTCAGAAGCCGTTGGCCGAGAGCCATTCCTTCGCGATGTCGGCGGACGACTCCTGGTCCACCGTGGACTTCACGTTGAGCTCGACCAGACCCTCGGGCGTGAGCGCCGCGCTCACCTTGTTCAGCACGTCGGACACCTCGGAGGCCACGTTCGAGTTGACCACCGGAACGACGTTCGACGCCAGGAACAGACCCTTCGGGTCACTCAGCGTGACGAGGTTGTCGGTCTGGATGCGCGGGTCGGCCGTGTAGACGTTGGCGACCTGGATGGTGCCGGCGACGAGGTCGTCGACCGTGGTCTCACCGGTGGCCGAGAACTGCACGTTCACGCCGTACGTCGACTGCAGACCGGTGGGGCCGTAGGGACGCTCGGCAAGCTCGGCGTTGCCGCCGAGGGTCAAGCCCGAGGTGACCTTCGCGAGGTCCGCGATCGAGACGAGACCGTTCGCGTCGGCGAACGCCTTGGTGACGGTGTACGAGTCCTGATCGGTCGCGGACGACTGGTCGAGGACCTCGAGGCCCTCGGGCAGGGCGGCGGGCAGGGCCGCGTAGACCTCTTCCGAGGTGCGCGCGGCGGTGTCCTTATCGAAGAACTGCAGCAGGTTGCCGGTGTACTCCGGGAACACCGAGACGCTGCCGTCCTCGAGCAGCGGGATGTAGGCGTCGCGCTGACCGATCTGGAACTGGCGCGTCACCGTCTTGCCGGCGTTCTCGAGCGCCTGCGCGTAGATCTCGGCGATGATCTCGTTCGAGTAGTAGGCCTGAGAGCCGACGACGATCGTGTCGGAGGATGCCGAGGCGTCACCGCCGCCGTTGCTGAGCGGGTCGCTGGATGCGCCGCCGCAACCGGCGAGGGCGAGCGAGGTGACGGCGAGGCCGGCGAGGAGGCCGAGGCCCTTGCGAGTTCGTGCTGTGAACATGGGTGCTCTCTTTTCTGGTGATTCAGGATTCGGGTGGGTCAGGGAGTCGCGGCCGGCGCGCTGGGGGCGCCGACGGCGATGGCCTCGGCGCGACGCTGCCGCGAGGAACGGCGCTGCGGCTGCGCGGACGCGGCGACGCGGATGCCGCGGGGCACGACGAGGTGTTGGAGCAGGGCGAACAGCCCGTCGACGACGAGCGCGAGCACGGCGACGAGGATGGCGCCGCCGATGAGCATGTCCAGGCGCCGCAGCGGGATCGCGGCGATGATGTACTGCCCGAGCCCGCCGAGACCGATGTACGCCGCGATCGTCACGGTCGCCAGCACCTGAAGGGTGGCCGCCCGGATGCCGCCGACCATCAGCGGCAACCCCAGCGGGACCTCGATGCGCCAGAAGATCTGCATCTCGGTCATGCCCATCGATCGGCCCGCGTCGATCACGCGGCGGTCGATGGCCTCGAGGCCCGTGTACGCGCCGGCGAGCAACGAGGGGATGGCGAGGATGACGAACGAGATGACGGCCGCCTCGGGTTTGTGCAGCACACCGAGCAGCAGGGTGAGCAGGATGAGCAGGCCGAAGGACGGGATGGCGCGGGCGGCGCCGGAGATGGCGACGGCGGTCTCGCGCCCCTTCCCCGTGTGCCCGATGAACCACCCCAGGGGGATGGCGATCGCGCCCGCGACGACGACGGCGATGAGCGTGTAGAGGAGCTGCACCCCGAGAGCCGCCGGGATCGAGTCGTAGGGACTCTGATCGCCCGAGAAGATCCAGGCGAACGCCTCACCGATGAGGTTCATGCCTTCACCAGCGTCCGGTTGGAGATACGCGAGACCGTCTTCGTCCCGCGGGTCCACGGCATGAGCAGACGCCCGGCGAAGACGAGCAGCAGGTCGATGACGAGGGCGAGCACGACCACGGCGATGACGCCCGCGAACACCTCGGGGATGATGCGGCGCTGCAGACCGTTGGTGAACAGGTAGCCGAGATTCTGGATACCGACGAGGATGCCGACCGTCGCCAGTGCGATGGTGCTGGCAGAGGTGACGCGCAGCCCCGCGAGCACGACCGGACCCGCGAGCGGGAACTCGACCGCCCAGAACCGGCGGAACGAGCCGTAGCCGATCGCCGTGGACGCCTGGCGCACACCGGCATCCACCGAATCGAGACCGTCCGCGACGGCACGCACCAGGATCGCCACCGCGTAGATCGCCAGGGCGACGATGAGGTTCGTCTCACTGACGATGCTGTACCACCCGGTGACGACGGGGAAGAGGATCAGGAGCGCGAGCGAGGGGATCGTGTAGAGCAGGCCGGTGATGGTGATGACGCTGCTGCGCACGAGGCGATACCGCCAGGCGAACCAGCCGAGCGGGATGCTGATGACGAAGCCCACGAGCAGGGCGATGATGCTCTGGCGCAGGTGCACCAGCGTCAGCTCCCCGATCAGCTCGAGGTTGTTGCCCACCCAGTTCACGGGCGGGAGTCCTCCACCAGGGCACCCTGCGTGCGCCCCTCGGCGTCCACGACCACGGTGCCGTGCGGGGTCTGCTTGAGGTGCAGCGCCCGCTTGCCCTTCACAGCGCCGATGAAGCTCGCGACGAAATCGGTGGCGGGGTTCTCCACGATCTCGCTGGGCGAGCCCACCTGCGCGATGTGCGCCCCCTTCTCGAGGATCACGACCTGGTCGCCCAGCAGGAACGCCTCGTCGATGTCGTGCGTGACGAACACGATCGTCTTGCCGATCTCGTCCTGCAGGCGGATGAGCTCCTGCTGCAGCTCATCGCGGACGATCGGGTCGACGGCGCCGAACGGCTCGTCCATGAGCAGGATGTTGGGGTCGGCCGCGAGTCCGCGGGCCACGCCCACGCGCTGCTGCTGGCCACCGGACAGCTGACTGGGGTACCGGTCGGCCATCGCGGTGTCCAGACCGACGGTCTCCATCAGTTCGAGCGCGCGCGTGCGCGCGGTCTTGCGACTCTGTCCCTGCAGGACGGGCACGGTGGCGATGTTGTCGGCGACGGTGAAGTGCGGCAGGAGGCCGGAGTTCTGCATGACGTAGCCGATGCTGCGACGCAGGTGGACGGCGGGCTTGCCGCCGATGTCGTCGCCGTCGATCGAGATGGTGCCTGACGACGGCTCGACCATGCGGTTGATCATGCGCAGGAGGGTGGTCTTGCCGCAGCCGGACGAACCCACGAAGACGGTCGTCTGGCGCGAGGGGATGACGAGGTCGAAGTCGTCGACGGCGCGCGTGCCGTCGGGGAAGACTTTCGAGACGGTCGAGAACTCGATCATGCTGCGCCCGACCTCAGTCGGAGACCACGACCTTGCGATCGAACGCGACGTACCCGGCGAAATCCTTGCCCACCCGGTCGACGGCACCCGGGCGGAGGTCGGGATACGACCAGGCGCCGTCTGTCAGCTCCGCGCCGTCGAGCGAGATGTTCCAGTACTGCGCGGCGCCCTTCCAGGGGCACGTGTACGGCGTCGGGCTCTGCTGGAGGGCTCCCTGGCGCACGGTCTGCGGCGGGAAGTACCAGTTGCCCTCGATCGAGGCCAGGTCGTCGCGATCGGCTTCGGCGATCACGACGCCGTCGAGCACTGCCTTCATGGGAAACCCCCTCCGTGGCGTCCCGCGGGCACAGCGCCCAGCGGTGGAGCAACCACCTCCCGAGAGGCTAACGGGGGCCACCCTGCGCAAATCGAACATTGCCCCGTGTGACGGGCTGGTCTAGGGTGCGATGCCCTCAGAGCACGCGAGCGCCCGCGACCGGGCCGTGCACGTGCAACGCCACGAGACCGGCGGCGCTGAGCGTGACCTGCAGGTCGATGGCCGACTCCTCGTCGGCGGCGAGGAACGCCAGCGTCGGCCCCGACCCCGAGACCAGTCCCGCGAGAGCACCCGAGCTCTCCCCCCGCTCCAGCACACGCGCCAGATCGGGCCGGAGGTGCAGGGCGGGCGCCTGCAGATCGTTGCGCAGGGACGCGGCCAGCATCTTGGCGTCGCCTTGGCGCAGGGCGTGGAGCACCTCGGGGTCCACCGCCGGGACCCGCGGCGCCGGCCCGATGTCGACGGCGTGACGTTCGCGGTGCGCGTCCAACTCGCCGTAGACGACCGGGGTCGACATGCCCTGCTCGTTCGGGATGAGCACCCAGTCGAAGCGTCCCCGGGCCAGCGCGGGGCTGAGCTCGTCGCCCCGGCCGGTGCCCACGGCAGTGCCGCCGAGCAGAGCGAACGGGACGTCCGCGCCCAGCTGCGCCGCGAGTCGTACCAGCTCCGAGGTGGGCATGCCGAGGCCCCAGAGTGCGTCGCACGCCACGAGCGCAGCCGCGGCGTCCGCCGATCCGCCGCCCATCCCGCCCGCGACGGGAACGGACTTGCGCACCGACAGGTGCGCACCCCGGTCCACACCGGCCGTCTCCGCCAGCAGGCGGGCGGCACGCAACGCCAGGTTCCTCGCGTCCGTGGGGACGCCCTCGATGTCGACCGGGCCGCGGGCCGCGACCTCGATGGAGAAGTCGTCGGCCGCCGTGGCCGTCATCTCCTCGTAGAGCGAGACGGCCTGGTAAGCGGTGGCGACCTCGTGGTAGCCGTCCTCCTGGACGTCACCGACCTCGAGGAAGACGTTGATCTTGCCGGGGGCGCGAACCCGCACCGAATCAGTCGCGCTCATGACGTCGACGACGCCCGCCACAGATCGACGTCAGCCACGTCCGAGAGCGCGTCGATGCGTTCGAGTTCGTCGGTGTCGAATGCCGGTCCGTCCAGCGCGGCGAGGTTCTCGTCGAGCTGCTGTGTCCGCGAGGCACCGATGAGAGCGGATGCCACGGTCTCGTCGCGCAGCACCCACTGCAGCGCCATCTGGGCCAGGGTCTGTCCGCGCTCCTTCGCGATGACGTCCAGACTGCGCAGCGCCGAGAGAGCGGCATCCGTGAGCATGCGGTCGGGCAGAGAGGACCGCTTCTGCGACCGGTCGGCCCGCCCGTCACCCAGGTACTTGTCGGTGAGAAGGCCCTGGGCCAGAGGCGTGAAGGCGATGGCCCCCATCCCTTCTTGGCGCAGGGTGCTGGTGAGCCCGTCCTCGACCCAGCGGTTGAGGATCGAGTACGACGGCTGGTGGATGACCAGTGGCGTGCCGAGCGAGCGTGCGACGGCGGCGGCTTCCGCCGTGCGCTCGGCGCTGTAGGACGAGATGCCGACGTAGAGCGCCTTGCCCTGGCGCACGAGCGTGTCGAGCGCCCCGATGGTCTCCTCGATGGGGGTCACCGGATCGACGCGGTGCGAGTAGAAGATGTCGACGTAGTCGACGCTCATGCGCGTGAGCGACTGCTCGGCGCTCGCGAGCAGGTACTTGCGCGAGCCGAAGTTGCCGTAGGGGCCGGGCCACATGTCGTAGCCGGCCTTGGACGAGATGATCAGCTCGTCGCGGTAGCGCCCGAAGTCCTCGCGCATCATGCGACCGAAGTTGGTCTCGGCCGAGCCGTAGGGCGGGCCGTAGTTGTTCGCCAGGTCGAAGTGCGTGGTGCCGCGATCGAACGCGTGCCGCAGCACCTCGCGCTGACGGTCGAAGGGGACGTTGTCACCGAAGTTCCACCACAGCCCCAGCGAGATGGGCGGAAGGAAGAGGCCGCTGCGCCCGACCTGGCGGTATGCGACACTGGAATATCGCGCATCCCGCGCGCTGTAGGGCCGGTGAAGGTCAGGAACGTCCGGGCCGAATCGAGCGGGATCAGTCACTCTTCGACAGTAGCGCGCCCATCCCCCCGCGTCGGCCCCCGTGCCGAAATGCTCCCGTAACGCCGAGTATCTACGGTGGACGGATTCCGTCTCGACCCTTGAGGAGGCCCACATGCGCTCGATCGTTCCCCTTCCGATCGATACCGATCCCTGGCGGGCACTCCTCTCTCGCTCCGATATCCGGATGCTCGACGGCATCCTGCACGTCGTCGACGACACCGCCACCCCCACGGATGCCGAACGCGCCGACCTCCTGAACGTCGCCGAAGCCATCGAGGGCGCCGGCGTGTCGGTGATGCTCGTGCGCGACGCCAACCGCCGCCCGAAGCTCGTCGTCGACACCGCCCACGCCGCTACCGCCCTGGCCGCCCTGCGCGACCCGGAGCTCGGACCCGTGTACCTCAAGGCGCGCGGCGAGGATCCCGTACCCGCGCACAGCGTGACCCGCGCCCCCGGCTCGGTCGAGGCCTACGCCGTCTTCCGCCCGCGCACCTCGACCGAGGGCTCGTACCGCTACGGCGCGGCGCTGGCTCCGCGGCTGGAGTTCTGGCGGTTCGGCGAGAAGATCATCGAGGCGCCGCGCCCTAACGCGCTGACCCGCCGACGCTTCGCGCGCGCCGATCTCGACCTCGTCGAGGTGGAGCGCTACGGCCGCCGGTGGCAGACCGTCTCGGGCATGTTCGACCCGCACCCGAAGGAGTTCATCGGCGACATCGACATGGTGTTCTCGTGGGTCGATGGATCGTCGAGCGAGTTCCAGCGTCAGCGCGCCGCGCGCATGAAGGGGTACGTCGTCGGCGACGGCGACGACAACGCCGCCCGCTACCGCCAGGTCGATGAGCTCCGGTACGCCCTGCGCAGCGTCCACATGTACGCCCCGTGGGTGCGACGCATCTTCATCGCGACGGACTCGCCCACGCCGGAGTGGCTCGCCGACCACCCGAAGGTGACGATCGTGCGCAGCGAGGAGTTCTTCGCCGACCCGTCCGTGCTGCCCACGCACAACTCGCACGCGGTCGAGGCGCAGTTGCACCGCATCCCGGGTCTGGCCGAGCACTTCCTCTACAGCAACGACGACATGTTCTTCGGGCGCCCGGTGACGCCGGAGCTGTTCTTCAGCGGCGGTGGCGTGAGCCGCTTCGTCGAGAGCGGCATCCGGATCGGCACCGGTGCGGCGCACGTCGACCGCTCGGGGCACGACAACGGCCTGCGCGTGAACCGTGCGCTGTTGAAGGAGCGGTTCGGGCGCGTCATCACACTCGACCTCGAGCACTGTGCGACGCCGCTGCGCCGCTCGGTGGCGTTCGAGCTGGAGCAGGAGTTCGCCGAGGACTACGCCCGGACGGCGGCGAGCCGCTTCCGTTCGGCGACCGACATCTCGGTGACGAACAGCCTGTACCACTACTACGCCCTCGCCACCGGTCGCGCGGTCGTCACGAGTGAGCCGCGCACGCGGTACGTGCAGACGACGCTGCTCGACTCGCTGCGCACGATGGAGCGCCTGGTCTCGCGTCGCGACACGGACATGTTCTGCCTGAACGACGGCAGCGTCCCGGAGATCCCGGAGGAAGTCCGGGTGCCCGCTCTGCGCGCGTGCCTCGAACGCTACTTCCCGGTCGCGGCGCCCTGGGAGAAGACAGCGGTCAGCGCAGAACCGGCAGCGGCGTCGTCGGCGGCGACACCGGTCCGCTGAGACCGCGGTTGGCCGGGACGACGATCCCGGCGGACCGCAGGCGCTCCTGCGACTCGGCAGCGTCGACGTACTGCAGCGCCTCGGCGCCGCCGAGCGGCACGACCGAGTGCACGATCGTCTCGTCGTAGATGTGCACGAGGTTGAAGCCCTGCGCACCGTCCTGCGGGCGGGTGCCGCCGACCGGCACCATGAGGTCTTGCGTGTAGCAGGTGGCCGACGCGACGGAGACCGGGATGCCGGCGAACGTCGCGAAGGTCGAGTAGTGCAGGTGGCCCGCGAGGATCGTGCGCACGTCGCTGCCGCGCAGGACGGCGGCGAGGCTCCGCTGGTCGCGCAGCTCGACGGAGGCGGCCAGGTCGAGCACGCTCGGCACGGGCGGGTGGTGCAGCGCGAGGATCGTGCCCAGCGGCGCGGGCGTCGCGAGCACCGAGGCGAGCCACTCGAGCTGCGCGGGGCTGACCTCGCCGTGGTGGAAACCGGGCACCGAGGTGTCGAGCGTGATGATGCGCAGCCCGTCGAACTCGTCGACGCGGTCGACCGGAGCGGTCGGGTCGGCGGCATCGCCGGGGAGCAGGTGCGACCGGAAGGTGGCGCGGTCGTCGTGGTTGCCCATGACCCAGACGACGCGGGCGTCGAGCCGCTCGGCCAGCGGGTTGACCAGAGCACGCACGCGGTCGTACGCGTCGCCCTCGCCGTAGTCGGCGAGGTCGCCGGTGAACACGAGCGCGTCGGGACGGACCCCGGATGCATCGATCGCGGCCACGGCGCGGGCGAGATAGGCCTCGGAGTCCACGCGGTCGTACAGCGGCGCTCCCCCGGCGCGCAGGTGAGTGTCGCTCAGGTGCAGCAGCACACGCTCGGCTCGGGGGTACTCGGCGTAACGCATCTCGTTCCTCTCGGGTCGTCGGATACGACCTCGTGTCCGGCGTGATGCTCCCGGCTGCCCACAAATGTTACAGACATGTTTCGAGAACACGCGATGAACACGTTGAGAATTCACCCAGACGTCTCACCCCACCGTGGCGCGGGCGGACGGCGCCGTCGAGCCCTCCCCCGCGACACGACGCGCTTCTCGCGAGCTGACCCGACGTGCGCCGGAATCACGGGTCGTCTCGCGCAACGCGGGTCATCTCGGCGATCGTGTGGCCGCCGCGAGGCGCGGGTCAGAGAGCGGCGATGCGGGCGTAGTCGTCGACCGTCAGCTGCTCACCGCGCAGCGTCGGGTCCACGCCCGCCGCCTCGAGTCGCGCCGAGGCCTCGGCCGCCGTGCCGCCGAGAACGCTCGACAGCGCCTGCCGCAGCATCTTGCGGCGCTGCTGGAAGGCGGCATCCACGATCTGGAAGGTGCGGCGCCGCAGTTCCTCGGACCCGCGGGGCTCGGCATCCCGCTCGAAGGCGACGAGGACGCTGTCGACGTTCGGAACCGGCCAGAAGACCTGGCGCGACACCGTCCCGGCCAGTCGCCACGCGCCGTACCAGGCTGCCTTGACGCTCGGGGCGCCGTACACCTTGGAGCCGGGCGGGGCGGCGAGGCGCTCGCCCACCTCGGCCTGCACCATGACGACGCCACTACGGAGGTACGGGAACGTCTCGAGGAAGTGCAGCAGCACCGGCACCGAGACGTTGTACGGCAGGTTGGCCACGAGCACGCTCGGCTCGCCGGGCAGCGCGTCGACGCGCAGGGCGTCGGCGTCGATAACCGTGAGGCGGTCGGCCGACACATCGTGCGCGGCCGCCGTGACCGGCAGGCGCTCCGCGAGGCGGTGGTCGATCTCGACGGCGACGACCGAGGCGCCCGTCTCGAGGATCGCGAGGGTGAGAGAGCCCAGCCCCGGACCGATCTCGACGACACGGTCGGATGCCGCGACCCCGGCGACCTGGACGATCTTGCGCACCGTGTTGGCATCCACGACGAAGTTCTGCCCGAGCTTCTTGGTCGGGGTGACGTCGAGGTCGGCGGCGAGCCGGCGGATCTCGGCGGCACCGAGGAGCGAAACGGGCATTGTTCCACTGTAGTCAGCCCACCCACAGGTCTCCGGCGTATACGCCCAGAGAGGAGTACCGTAGGCGGGTGAGTCAAACGCAGTCCATCCCCGCCAACGCCTTTACCCTGCGCAGTCCCTTCGGGCGACGAGCCATCGTCCTCTCGATCGCCGCAGCCGTCGGCGGATTCCTGTTCGGCTTCGACTCCTCCGTGATCAACGGTGCCGTGCAGTCCATCGAGAACGAGTACACCAAGGCCCCGAGCCTCACCGGCTTCGTCGTCGCGATCGCCCTCATCGGCTGCGCGGTGGGCGCCATCGCCGCCGGTGCGCTCTCCGACCGCTTCGGGCGCCTCAAGGTCATGATGGTCGGCTCGGTGCTGTTCCTGGCCTCGTCGATCGGGTCGGCGCTCACCTTCAGCGTCCTCGACCTCACGATCTGGCGCGTGATCGGCGGTCTCGGCATCGGCATCGCGTCGGTCGTCGCGCCGGCGTACATCGCCGAGGTCGCGCCGCGTCAGATCCGCGGGAGCCTCGCCTCGCTGCAGCAGCTCGCGATCACGCTCGGCATCTTCGCCGCGCTCCTGAGCAACGCCCTCCTCGTCGGCGCGGCCGGCGGCACCGCGAGCAACCAGCTCTGGTGGGGCCTGGAGGCATGGCGCTGGATGTTCCTGGTCGGCGTCGTGCCCGCCGCGGTCTACGGCCTGCTCGCGTTCACGATGCCCGAGTCTCCGCGCTACCTCCTCGCGCGTGGTCGCGCCGACGAAGCACGGGCGATCTTCGCCCGCCTCGTGCCCCCGGCCGACCTCGAGAAGACCATCAACGAGCTGACCAACGCGATCGAGACCGACCGCAAGAACAAGGGAGCCTCGCTCGCGGGGCCCGCACTCGGGCTTCAGCCCATCGTGTGGATCGGCATCATCCTGTCGGTGTTCCAGCAGTTCGTCGGCATCAACGTGATCTTCTACTACTCCACGAGCCTCTGGCGGGCAGTCGGCTTCGACGAGAGCAACTCTCTGCTCATCGGCGTGATCACGTCCGTGACGAACGTGCTCGTGACCCTCATCGCCATCTGGCTCGTCGACCGCGTCGGACGCAAGCCGCTGCTGCTGGTCGGCTCGGCGCTCATGGCCGTCTCGCTCGGCACGATGGCGCTGGCGTTCTCGTTCGCCACCGGTTCGGGCCAGGACGTCTCGCTCCCCGGCGCGTGGGGCCCGGTCGCCCTCGTCGCCGCGAACCTGTTCGTCGTCGGCTTCGGGGCGTCGTGGGGCCCGCTAGTGTGGGTGCTGCTCGGCGAGATCTTCCCCAGCCGCATCCGCGGCAAGGCGCTCGGTGTGGCCGCGGGCGCCCAGTGGCTCGCCAACTTCCTCGTGTCCTGGACCTTCCCGCAGCTGGCCGAGTGGTCGCTCACGATCACCTACGGCGCCTACGCGTTCTTCGCCGCCCTGTCGTTCGTGTTCGTGGTCTGGAAGATCCCCGAGACCAAGGGCATGGAGCTCGAGCAGACCGAGACGCTGTTCGTCCGCAGAGCGAAGACGAAAAGCTGAGAGGATGCCGTCATGACCAACAACTCGAAGTCCCACGAAGAGATCCGCGAAGAGCGCGAGGCCGCCCAGAAGGAGAAGGACCGCCTCGAGCGCGCTGAAGAGGCACGTCTCGACGACGAGAAGCGCTGAGCGCAGCTCTAGAGCAACGAAGGCCGGCACCCCTCGAGGTGTCGGCCTTCGTCGTTCCCCGTCCGGCTTGGCGTGCGCGCAACCTCCGCGATGTGCACATCCTCAGCGGCATCCGGCCCCATCCGACCGAGGATATGCACATCGCGGAGTTCGTGCCCCGCGAGCGAGGTCAGAACTCGCCGTAGACCTCGATCGTGTTCGCCGCGACCTGCGCGCCGAGCTCGTCGGCATCCATCCCGAGCTCGGCCGCCAGGAAGCGCAGCGTCACGGGGATGAGGTACGGCGCGTTCGGGCGCCCCCGGTACGGCACCGGCGTGAGGAACGGTGCGTCGGTCTCGACGAGGATCCGCTCGAGCGGCGTCACCGCGAGCGCGTCGCGGAGGTTCTGCGCGTTCTTGAACGTCACGTTGCCCGCGAAGGACAGGTAGTATCCGCGGTCGGCGGCGATCCGGGCCATGTCGGCGTCGCCGGAGAAGCAGTGAAAGACCGTCTTCTCGGGAGCTCCGACCCGCTCGAGGGTCTCGAGCACCGCGTCATGGGCGTCGCGGTCGTGGATCTGCATGGCGATGCCGTGCTTCTTCGCCAGGGCGATGTGCGCCTCGAACGAGCGGAGCTGGGCCGGGATGCCATCGGCCTCGGTGCGGAAGAAGTCCAGGCCCGTCTCGCCGATCGCCCGCACGCGCGGCTGGGCCGCGAGCTCGTCGATGACCGCGATGGCGGCATCCAACTCCCCCGCCACCTCGTACGCGGGCGCCTCGTTCGGGTGGATCGCCACCGCGGCGAGGACGCGCGGATGCGTGGCGGCGGCCCACGCCGACCAGCGCGAGGAGTCGACGTCGCCACCGGCCTGGACGACGCCGTGGACGCCGACGGCCAGCGCGCGCTCGAGCTGCTCATCGAGGGAGAGCCCCGTCTCGCCGTCCTCGATCTCGAGGTGCGTGTGGTTGTCGTAGACGGGCACGCCCAGCGGCTCGGGCGCCGGTGGGTAGCTCACATCACGGCGTCCGTCGGCCGAGCGCTCGCGCACGTACTGACTGGGGTCGCCCCCGTCGATCGTGCCCCGGGGGCGTTCGACGGGGGTGGAGCCGGGGGCGGACCCTTCGGCAAGCTCAGGGACCGCGCGTCCAGGGACCGCGAGATCAGGGACCGCGCCCTCAGGGACCGCGCGATCGGGAACCCCCGCGGGCTCCGGCGTCGACGGCGAGGTACTCACGCCTGCTCGACGCGCGGGAACAGCGGCGAGAGGCCGTTGACCGACGAGCCGGGACGCAGGACGCCCCACTCACCGGCCTCGCGCAGGGGCTGGTCCTGCAGGCGTCCGAGGCTCTCGGCCGCACCCAGCGCGATCCACAGCTTCTCGGTGGCGATCGGCATGATCGGCGAGAGCAGAACGGCGAGCGCACGCAGTCCCTCGGCCGCGGTGAAGAGGACGGTGCCGAGACGCTCGCGCTTGTCGGGATCCTTCGCCAGCGCCCACGGCTCGTTGTCGGTGATGTAGCCGTTGAGCGCGTCGACGATCGTCCAGATCGCGGCGATGGCCTCGTCGATGCGGAACTTCTCCATGGCCGCATCCGCGGCGGTCGCGGCATCCGCCACCGTCCGCTGGATCGTGAGGTCGACGTCGGTCGGCTCGCCCGCGGGCGGGACGATCCCCTCGAAGTAGCGCTCGATCATGGCGATCGTGCGGGATGCCAGGTTGCCGAAGCCGTTCGCGAGTTCGGCCTGGTAGCGGGCCGAGAGGTCTTCCCACGAGAACGAGCCGTCCTGACCGAACGCGATCGCCGACAGGAAGTAGAACCGGTAGGCGTCGGAGCCGAAGACGTCGGTGATCTCGGTCGGCGCGATGCCGGTGAGCTTGGACTTCGACATCTTCTCGCCGCCGACAAGGAGCCAGCCGTGCGCGAAGACGCCCCGGGGCACCTCGAGGCCGGCGGCCATGAGCATGGCGGGCCAGATGACGGCGTGGAAGCGCAGGATGTCCTTGCCGACCACGTGGAAGGCGGGCCAGCGGCGCGCGAACTCCTCCGGGTCGGTGCCATAGCCGATGGCCGTGGCGTAGTTGAGCAGGGCGTCGACCCACACGTAGATGACGTGGGAGGAGTCCCACGGCACCTGGATGCCCCAGTCGAAGGTGGAGCGCGAGATCGAGAGGTCCTTCAGGCCGTTCTTGACGAACGAGACCACCTCGTTGCGCGCCGACTCGGGACGCACGAAGTCGGGGACCGTCTTGTAGAGCTCGAGCAGCGGCTCCTGGAACTCGCTGAGCTTGAAGAAGTAGTTCTTCTCCTGCAGCAGCTCGAGCGGCTTGGAGTGGATCGCGCAGACCTTGAGGCCCTCGAAGGGGCCCTCGCCGTCGACGATCTCGGCCTCGGTCTTGAACTCCTCGCAGCCGACGCAGTACAGCGCCTCGAACTCGCCCGCGTAGATGTAGCCCCGGTCGTACAGCGCCTGCACGAACTTGGCCACGCGCTCTTCGTGACGGGGCTGGCTCGTGCGGATGAAGTCGTCGTTGGCGACGTCGAGCGTCTTCAGCAGCGGGAACCACGACTCGCTGACGAGCTTGTCGACCCACTCCTGCGGGGTGGCGCCGTTGGCCGCGGCGGCGCGCATCATCTTCTGGCCGTGCTCGTCGGTGCCGGTCAGCATCCAGGTGTCGTCACCGGACTGACGGTGCCACCGCGCGAGCGCGTCGACGGCCACGGTCGTATAGCCGTGGCCGATGTGGGGCACGTCGCTCGGGTAATAGATCGGCGTCGTGATGTAGAAAGATCGGCCGGAAGTCACCACAGGATTCTACGGGGGTGCGCTCGACCCCGGCGGTCGCGTGACGGCCAGGCGGGTGTCGGGCCGACGCCGTGACCGCTTCCGTCGTGCGGCCGGGTCTCGCACCGGCGACGTGCGCCGGAAGAGACCGCGCGGGGGATAATCTCCCCATGCGCCCACGAATGTCCACAGCGTCGCCGAAGACCATGGCGGCGCGGCGGAGAGGCGAACGCCGATGCTGATCGTCGAGAGGCAGGCGCGTATCGCCGAGCTCGTGCGGCAAGCCGGAGCGGTGACCACGGAGGAGCTCGCGGAACGTCTCGACGTGTCGATCGAGACCATCCGTCGCGACCTCATGGCTCTCGACAGACGCGGCGCACTCACCCGCGTCCACGGCGGTGCCGCAGCCTTGTCGGCCCCGAGCGCGGAAGCCGAGGCCTCCTTCGACGAGCGCAGCGCGAGTGGCCTCGAGGCCAAGCAGCGCATCGCCCGGGCCGCGGCCGCCCTCGTGCCTCGCGGGGGCACGATCATGATCGATGTGGGCACGACCGCCTTGCTGCTGGCCAAAGAGCTCGCCGATGCCTCCGATGTCACCGTCGTGACGCCGTCGCTGCGCGCCGCGGTGGAGCTGGCGGATCGCCCGGGCATCACGGTCCTCGTGAGCGGAGGCCGCGTGCGCGGGGGCGACATGGCCCTCTCCAACGCCACGGCCGCACGATTCTTCGACGACGTCTACGTCGATGTGGCGTTCCTCGGTTCCGGCGGTCTCGACGCCGAGGCGGGCCTCACCGACTATTACCTCGACGAAGTCGACGTGCGTCGGGTCGCGCTGCGCAACGCCCGGCACGCATACGTCCTGGCCGATGCGACGAAGTTCGACCACGTCGCGCCGCATCGTGTGGCCGCGCTGAGCAGCTTCACGGGGGTGGTGGTCGATGAGGCGCCGACGGGCGCGCTGCGCGCCGCTCTCGAGGACGCCGACGCGGCGATCGTGATGGCGGGCTGACTCCGGGGCGGCCTGTCACCCCCGCAGGAGCGTGTGCCCGGGGATCCGGTCACGGAAGACGCGCGCCGATCGACGCGAAGGATTGACCAGGACGACCGCGCGTACCCGCAGCGCGAGGAGAAGGTCGCTCGCGGAATCGGTGAAGAATCGGGCCTCTTCCACGGCCACACCCCGCTCGCGAACGCTCTCGACCTTGGCCTCGCCGACGTTGTGCCGCTCCCATCCGAGGCGACGTGGCGGTCCGCCCAGCTCGGAGGCCGAGAGTTCCGCGGAGCGCAGGCCGATCGCATCGAGGTACGCCCGCGCGAGCACGCGTTCGGTCGCCGTCACCACCAGCACGCGCTCGCCACGGTCGAGCGCCGTGCGCGCGGCGCGAACGCACGCGGCGACCCGGCGACGCGGATCGGCGGCGAGACGTCGCGCCGTAAGCACGGCGAGCTCCTCGTACTCGTACCGCTCGAGTCCGTCGAGGGCCAGCCGCACCAACCGCCGATGGGCCGATTGGGCGCGCTCGGTCTCGGGGCCCGCTCCCAGGAGTCGCACCAGCGTCGGTGCCGCTCGCATCAGCCGCCGCGGGTGGCACACGAGGCGCCGGACGACGAGGCTCGCCATCGTGTCGCCCCGCAGGAGCACGCCGTCCAGGTCGAACAGCACGGTGGGCGTGCCGTCGCTCACCTCGTGACGCGACCGGAGCTGGCCCGGCCCACCTCCGCGAAGCGCGCAGCCGTGCGCCGCCACCATTCGGGACGTACGGCGCGGGAGACGACCGGCACGGCGGGGCGGACGTGGTCCACGTCGAGGCCCAGCTCGGGAAGCATCTCCGCGACGTAGGCGCCGATGCCGAGCGATGCCGACAGTCCGGTGGATCGGATCGCGGCGACATTGATCAGACGCGCACAAGAATCAGAGGCACCGATCACGTAATTGGCATCCCGGCCCGCGGGTCGCAGTCCCGCGTACTGCGCGACCGGCTCGAGCCGCTCGAGCGCGGGGAACGCCGCACGGGCTTTGGCGAGGATCTCCTCCCGCGCCTCCGGGCGCACGCTCCAGTCCTCTTTGTCGAGGAGATCGACGGCGGTCGGCCCGGTCACCACCCGTCCGTCGAGCGTCGGGAAGACCAGCACCCCCTTCGTGCGTTTGGTGGGCAACGGAAGCAGGATGCTGTCGAGCCGGTGCGTCACGGGCACCTCGAACACGAAGAACTCCCCCTTGCGCGGATAGATCTCGAACGTCTCGTCGCCGACGAGCCGGGCGACGTCGTCGGCGTGCAGTCCCGCCGCGTTGATCACCGCCGCAGCGCGGACCGTGCGGCCGTCGGCGAGGCGCACCGTCATTTCCTCGCCATGGTCGTCCAGGCCGACGACCGGGGCGTCGAGCTCGATCCGTGCCCCCGCCGCACGTGCCGACGCGGCGAGCGCGAGCGTGAAGGCGACGGGGTCGGTGACTGATTCCCCGGGGACGAGCAGCGCGCCGTCGGAGCCGCGGCGTTCGGTGGCGACGCCGTTGGCGGCCGCGTTGGCGGCCAGGTCGGCGATCACGGTGTCATCACCCTCCGCTCGGGGCGAGAGGACCGCACCGCAGGGCAGGACGGGCACCCCCAGAGCCGGAAGGATCTCCGCTCGAAGCCGGGCCGCGCGCAGGATGAGCTGCGTCTCCAGTTCCCCGGGGGTCGAGTCGAATCCCGTGTGCAGGATGCCGGAGTTCGTGCCGCTCGCGGCGTAGGCGAGGTCACTCTCTCGCTCGAGGAGCAGGGCATCGACCCCGCGATGGGCGAGGGCGTGGAGGATCGCGGTTCCGACGACCCCTCCCCCGATGACGACGACGGAGACGGACGGGATGAAGGTCATGGATCAATCCTGGGTGTAGCTCGAAGGGGTGGTGAAGGGTCCGGAGGCGCGTGTCGCCGTGTCGGCGACCGTGCGCCACCGCGTGCGGAACTCCTCGGCGCGCGACGCCGTCCATCGCGGCTCGAAGACGCGGGCCGGCTGCCACGGGATGATCGACTCCGCGAGGCCGAGCGAGCGATCCGCGGCACACCGGGCGAGCGCCGCCGCGCCGAGCGGGGTGGCGTGCTGCGACGGGTAGACGTCGACGGGCGTCTGGAGCAGGTCGGCCACCGCCTGCATCAGAACCGCGCTCTGCGTGAGACCGCCGTCGACGCGCAGGCGCCGCAGCGGCACGCCCGTGTCGTCGACGACGGCCTCTGCGAGTTCGGCGACCTGAGCCGCGATCCCCTGCAGCACGGCGAGGACGATGTGACCCACGTCGGTCGACAGGCTCATTCCCGCCAAGACGCCGGTGGCATCCGGACGCCACCAGGGCGCCCCCAGCCCCGCCAGCGCGGGGACGGCGAACACGCCGCCGTGGTCGGAGGCGGCGACGGTGTCGAGCTCGGCGGCGCTCGCGATGAACCCGAGCTGTTGCATCCACCGGATCGCGGATGCCGCGGTGTACACCTGTCCGTCGAAGCAGTACGCCGTCGCGCCGCGTGCCGTCCACGCGATCGAGGTCGACAGACCGGTGCTCGACCTCACGGGCTCGGTGCCCGCTTGGGCGAGCAGGAATGCCCCCGTTCCGAAGGTGCATTTCGCCTCGCCGGGAAGGAGGCAGGACTCGGCGAGGAGGGCGGCCTGCTGGTCCACGACGAGACCGCCGACGGGAACACGACGGCCGAAGACGTCGGTGTGCCCGACGACCTCGTCGCAATCCACGATGCGAGGCAGGGGCTCGTCGCCGAGTCCGAAGACCTCGAGCAGCTCGGCATCCCACGAGGCGTTCTCGAGATCGGTCACGAGGGAACGACTCGCGGTCGACACGTCGGTCACGAACGCCCCCGTGAGACGATGCAGCAGCCAGGCATCGGAGGTCGTGACGACGCCTTCCGTCGTGAGGTTCCGGCGGATCCACGCTTGCTTGGGAGCGGAGAAGTACGGGTCGAGGACGAGACCGGTGCGCGACGAGATCGTCTCGGAGTACTCCCCCAGCTCCTCGCAGAGGGCCTCGGCACGCCGGTCCTGCCACACGACCAGGTCGGTGAGCGGCGTCCCGGACTCGGGATCCCACGCGAGCACCGTCTCTCCCTGGTTGGCGAGGGTCACGATGTCGGGGGCGACACCCGCGCGGGCGACCGCCTCACGCCCCGCGTCCACGACGCTCTCGAGCAGGGCGAGGGGGTCCTGCTCCACCGCGCGACCGGCATAGCGAGGGTGGAGGCTGCGTTCGGCGACGCCGATCGCCGCGCCGTCCGGGGCGACCACGAGCGCCTTCGTGCCGGATGTGCCCTGGTCTATCGCGAGGACCGTCGTCATGCGTCGTGGCTCCGATGGGCCTGGCGCGCGTCGGCGTCGAGCTCGGCGTCGATGGAGTGCATGTCGGGCATCGCGAGCCCGCGGACGCCGCCGCGCGAGACGAGGAGGAACGTGAGATACACACCGCCCAGCACCACCATGATCGCCACGTAGACCCATGCCGTCGCGAAGGAAGCGTCGCGGAAGATCAGCAGCTCGAAGATGAGCCACGCGGACGCGAGCACGAGCACCGGCACCTCCCAGCGTCCGAGCGAGAAGCCCTTGCTGGCGGGAAGGCTCCGGCGCTTGACGATGTAAAGCAGGATCGTCGCGGCGTAGATCACCGCGGGAAGAAGCGTCGCGGCCGAGAAGAGGCTGAACAGCGCGTCTGTCTGCAGGGCGAACACCGCGAGGATGGCCTGCGCGATGAGGACGAAGGCCACGGCGGCGACAGCGGGGGTTCCAAAGCGGGGCGAGATCCGCTTGATCGCGCGATGGCCCGGGAAGCGGTCGTCGCGCGACATCGCCCAGATGAGTCGCACACCCGTCATGAGAATCACCATTCCACACGCGAAGATCGCGATGACCACCAGCACGAGGAGCCCGGTGCCCACGACCGGGCCGAGGACCCGGTGCACGACGTCGGCGATCGGCGTCGCCGACTCGGCGAGCTCGACCGGGTCACCGGCGAGAAGGGTGACCACGATGAGGAAGAGGAACCCGAGGATGCCGGACGCGAGAACCGCCTGCCACATCGCGCGGGGGACGACGCGGGCGGGCTCCTTCGTCTCTTCGGCGAGGTTGGCGGCCGACTCGAACCCGACGATCGTGAACGCTCCGAGCAGGGTGCCCATGACCCACGGTCCGACGCTCGTGAGCGTGCCGACGGAGAAGTATCCCTCGGCGGGAACGGCGCCCGTGGAGAAGAGGTTTCCGACGTTGAGCTCCTTGGCGACGAGACCGACGACGAAGAGCAGCACCACGAGCAGGATCATGCCGATGAGCTCCGCGGACACGGCGAAGTTGTTCACGCGCTCGGTCCATGTGGTGCTGAACGTCACGAGCACGCCCTGCAGCACGAGGACGACCACCGTGATCAGCCAGGCGTTGCCTGCGTTCCCCTCGTAGTCCAGCAGCACCGGAAGCACCGTGGAGGCGATGGTGTAGTCGACCGCGACGACGACGATGGCGAGGAAGGTGAACGAGATCCACCCCATGATCCAGCCGAGCACCGGGTTCGCCAGCCGCGACATCCATTGGTACGAGTAGCCGGTGACGGGAATCCGGGCCGCCAGAGAGCCGAAGACGAGTGCCACCATCGTCTGGCCCACGACGACGATCGGCCACGTCCAGATTCCCGCGGGGCCGGAACTGTTTAGCACGCTGCCGTAGGTCGTGAAGATGCCGGTGGCGATCGAGACGAAGGCGAAGGCCACCGCGAACGAGGCGAATCCGCCCGTGGCGCGGTGCAGCTGTTGGGTGTAACCGAACTCCTCCGGGGAGTCGGAGGCGGAAGATGAGGCTGTTGCGGTCATGCCGGGTCTCCTGTCGCGGAAGCGGGGGCGGAACGGGCGCGTCGGGTACTGCCCGCAAGTGTGGATGCTTGTGGACGAGCATGGACGCATGACCGTCAGACCGTCAAGGACTCACGCCGAACCGTCTCGATAGCGAAACGAGCGCGAAACAGACCGCGGGCGACGACAGCGCGACCCGTCGGAGCGTCCCTCAGCGTTTGACCGCGAGTCCCGCCTGGTACAGCTCGCGCGACGAGTGACCGGTGAGTGACGCCACCTCGGCCGCCGCCTCTTTGAGCCGCGTGCCGCCGCGCACGAGTTCGAGCACCTGGGTCACGGCATCCGGGAACGCCACCTCGCGCGCGGTGGCGCCGCCGACGACGATCGCGATCTCGCCGCGCACGCCCTCGGCCGCCCACGCCGCCAGCTCGGCGAGCGTGCCGCGCTTGACCTCTTCGTAGAGCTTGGTCAGCTCGCGGCAGACAGCGGCGGGCCGATCGGCGCCGAAGGTCGCGGCGAGGTCGTCGAGGGTGGATGCCAGCCGCGACGGCGACTCGAAGAACACCAGGGTCCGCTCCTCCGACGCCAGCTGCGCGAAGGCCTTACGGCGCTCGCCGGGCTTGCGGCGGGGGAAGCCCTCGAAGGCGAACCGGTCGGTGGGAAGACCCGCGACGGCGAGCGCGGTCACGACGGCACTCGGTCCGGGCAGGGCCGTGACCGTCACGCCGGCGGCCGCGGCGGCGGCAACGAGGCCGAATCCCGGGTCGCTGACGGTCGGCATGCCGGCGTCGCTGAGCACGAGGAGGTCGTCCTCCCGCGCGAGCTCGACGAGCTCGGCGGCGCGCTCCTTCTCGTTGTGGTCGTGCAGGGCGATCAGCCGCGGGCGGTTCTCGACGCCGAGCCCTGACAGCAGGCGTTGCGTCATGCGCGTGTCCTCGGCGGCGACGACCGTGGCGTTCTCGAGCGCCTCGATGAGACGTCGCGACGCGTCACCCAGGTTGCCGATGGGGGTCGCCGCGAGGATGATCACCGTTCCACCTTAGGCTGGGGGCCGTGACCGACGCCCCCGCCCTGCTCCTGCCAGGCGAGCGGACGCGCCTGGACCGCTGGCGCGACGCCCTGCTCGCCGACCCTCGACGGCTTCGCCTGTGGCAGTGGCTCGCCCCGGCCCTCGTCACGCTCGTCGCGGCGGTGCTGCGCCTCATCGACATCGGCAACCCGCACCAGCTGGTGTTCGACGAGACGTATTACGTCAAGGACTCGTGGAGTCAGTGGGTGCTCGGCTACCCCTCCACCTGGCCCGAGGGCGCGGACGCGAGCTTCGCCGCCGGCGACACCGACGTCTTCACCGGCATCGGCAGCTACGTCGTCCACCCCCCGCTCGGGCGCATCCTCATCGGCGCCGGCATGGCTGTGCTCGGACCCGACTCCTCCACCGGCTGGCGCATCTCGGCGGCGGTCTTCGGCACGGCCACGGTCCTCGTGATCTATCTCCTCGCGCGCACGCTCACCCGGTCGATTCCGCTGGCGACCGTGGCATCCGGTCTCTTCGCGATCGACGGCCTCGGGATCGTGCTCAGCCGGATCGCCCTGCTGGACATCTTCCTCACCTTCTTCACCGTCCTGACGTTCTGGTTCGTCGCCCTCGACCATCGGCGAGGCGGCGACCGGATCGCGGTGCTGCTCGGCGCGCGCGAGGGCGACCCGCCGATGTGGGGACCGCTGCTGTGGAACCGGCCCTGGGTGATCGCCGCAGGCGCTGCGGCGGGAGCGGCGACGGCCGTGAAGTGGTCGGGACTATACGTACTCGCCGCCGTCGGGATCTACGCCGTGGTGACCGACGCGCTCGCGCGGCGCCGCGCCGGCGTCGGGCAATGGCCGATGGATGCCGTACGCCAGGGCCTCGTCTCGTTCGTACTGCTCGTGCCCGTCGCGGCGGTGGTGTACCTCGCGAGCTGGTCGGGATGGCTGTTCACCGACGGCGGGTACATGCGGGGATCGGCGGCGACGGCGACCGGGATCTTCGCGTGGGGGCCGCAGCCCTTGCAGAGCCTCTGGGCCTACCACCAGGCGATGTACGCCTTCCACGTCGGACTCGTGACCCCGCACAGCTACGCGAGCCCCGCGTGGCAGTGGCCGCTGCTCATCCGGCCGACGTCGATGTACTGGCACCAGGACGACTTCGGCGTGAACGGCTGCACGTTGCCGAGCGGCTGCACCGAGGCGATCTCAAGCCTCGCGAACCCGATCATCTGGTGGGCCGGGGTCGCGGCATCCGTCTATCTGCTCGTGCGATTCGTGATCGCCCGTGACTGGCGGCACGCGCTCGTGCTGACCGGACTCGCCGCCACCTACGTGCCGTGGCTGCTGTACCCCGAGCGCACGATCTTCCAGTTCTACACCGTGGCGATGCTGCCGTTCCTCGTGCTCGCGCTCGCGTTCGCGCTGCGCGACATCGCCCGGGGCGTGCGCGGAGCCTCCCGCGCGAGCGGGCAGGGCGTGGTGGTCGTGTTCCTCGCCGTGTGCGTGCTGGTGTCGGCGTTCTGGTATCCGGTGTGGGCGGGCCTGCCCGTGCCCTACGAGTTCTGGCGCCTGCACAACTGGCTGCCGACCTGGATCTGACGACGTGACCCGCGGCGATGAGTGGCTGCACGACCCCCGGCCCGTGCAGCGGGTCAAGGTCTTCCGCGATGCTCCCGTCGACCGCGGAGCCTGGCCGGCGACAGTCCCCGCGGTCGCGCAGTTCCTCGATGTCGCGGCGGGCGACGGCTGGGAGTTCGGCCCCGGGGTGACCTTCCTCGTCGGCGAGAACGGCTCGGGCAAGTCCACGCTCATCGAAGGCATCGCCGAAGCCGCGGGGCTGCCCGCCGAGGGCGGATCGACCAACGGCGGCGGCGAGACGCGGCGCACCGAGAGTCCGCTGGGCGAGTGGCTGCGCATCGAGCGGAGCCCGCGCGCACCGCGGTGGGGCTTCTTCCTGCGCGCCGAGACGATGCACAGCTACTACTCGTGGCGCGACGACCTCGGGGGGCCCGCACCGAGCCTGCACGAGATGAGCCACGGCGAGTCGTTCAACGCCCTGCTCGACGAGGTGCTCGACCACGAGCGCTACGTCGCGGGACTCGCGTGTCTCGACGAGCCCGAGGCGGCGTTGTCGTTCTCCTCGACCTTGCGCTGGCTGGCATCCCTCGACCGCATGCGCTCGCGCGGCACGCAGGTGATCTGCGCGACCCACTCCCCCGTGCTCGCCGGGCTCCCGGGTGCGACGATCCTCGAGCTCGGTGAGTGGGGCATTCGCGAGAGTGCGTGGGAGGACCTCGAGCTGGTGCGGCTGCACCGTGGGTTCCTCGAGGCGCCGGGGCGGTACCTTCGGCACCTGCTGGACTGAGCGCGCGCCCCTGGTGCGGTCGAGCGAGACAGGTGCCTGATGCGAAGTCAGATCTTCACCGCTCAAACCCGGGACGTCCGTTCCCAGAACTCTCGACGGCGACGTTGAACACCGGCATGTTGGACCTATACGCTCCTGCCATGACGGGGGATGAAGAAGAAAAAGGCTACGCCACCAATTCTCGTCGAGCAGTCATGCTCGGAGTGGCGGCGTCCGCCGCGGCGCTGATAGCTGCTCCACAACCTGCGAAAGCCGACACGAACTACGCCACTCTCGATGCGGACGGCAAAGTGCCCATCTCCGAGCTACCCGATCGGGTTCTGACGACGAACGGGAAGATTCCCGTCGGCAAGGACGAACTGATCTTCAACGTCGTCGACTACGGCGCGAAGACCAGCAATTCCTGGTCAGATAACCTCGCCGCTTTCAACCGCGCGAAAGAAGCGGCCGCACTTGTCAAAGGCGTTATCGGAGTACCGCCCACGAAAGACGGATTCGCGCTCGACAACTTCATCATGGACAAACCTCTCGTCGAGCTTCGGGGGCTTGCCCTGGCGTCGACGACCTTCGGCCTCGGCGGCGTGATGGACGCGGCGTGCAAGATCATCCAGCCGTCGGGATCGAGCAACGTCCTGCTGACGATGGATGCAACCGGACTCGCCTTGAGCAACATCCGACTCGATGGGAATTCTCGCTCAGGCACCGGCGCCGGCACCGCCCTCTTCGTCAAGGCCTACAACGAGATGATGATCGACCGCGTGTGGATATCCAATTTCCGCGGCATAGGCCTGGATGTCGCGTCAGCATGCAATACCGATTGGCGCAGCGTCTTCGTCATGAACTGCGGAGACAACGACGGGACGTATTCCACAGCTCCCGCCGTCCGATACAAGACTCAAGCGTCGAACCGTTCGATCAACACCCACACGGTGAGACAGCTGAACATAGAGTTCTCCCAGGGCACCTCGCTGGAGATTGGATTCGGCGACGACCCCAATCCGTTTGGTTACCCCGAATTCATTACTTTCGATAACCTTCACATAGAGTCGACCTCGACAGGACCCAATGGACTGGGGAATCCGAATATTACCTGGCCACTGGTCAAGGTATGCAACGCGAGGAACGTCGTATTCACAAACCCATTCCTTTACGGCGGCCCCTACGCTCTCATCGAGCACGCGCGAACGACGACAGTCGGCTACGCCCCGCAATACTCTGGGCTCCTCGTTCTCGGGGGGTCGCTTCTCGGACGGAACCCTCCGAATCAGGGGACAAGCTATCGCCCGGCAAATCTTGTTCGCTTGATCACCGGGAACGGCTTCCGAATGATCGGCACGAAGGTGTCCGCGACGACTTCCGACGCCGTCCTCGTAGAGTCCACCTACGGAGACGACGTGCACGTCGATCCGTCATGCGTGCTCGACCGCATCGGTGGTCAGCTCCTGAAAGACAATCGCAGCACTCGGAGCCCAATCCGGCACGTGTCATACGAGTCGTTCGTCGGCTTTTCCCCGTCATCTCAAAACATCCCTGCCGGGGTATACCCCGGGATCACGTCAGACGGGTCGCCGGGCGTCTCGTGGAGCGCGGGCACGACAGTCTTCAGGCTCGCGCTCGCACCCGCCAGCGGCCGGGGAACCGTCGAACTGGCGGGCTCCCAGGAGGTGGCGTCATTCGGCAAGCGCGGGGACTGGAGCTTCGGCGGCGGAATTGCCACCGGCATCGTCTCAAAGAACAGCAACTACACGATCGACTCCTCGCCCGCGCTTGATGACTCGACAATCGTCTGCACCTCCGGTGGCGTCACGATCACGCTCCCGACCGCCGTGAGCACGACGACTCGGCCGATGCGGGGACGTCAGTACACGATCAAGAGTCGCGCCAGCACAGGAAACGTCACGGTCGCGACCACATCCAGCCAGACGATCGATGGAAACGGCGCCCTCGTCCTGAGTCCGGGACAAGCGCGCACGGTGCAATCGGACGGCGCGAATTGGATCATCATCGGGGGGTACGGATGAAACTCCGGCGGGTCCTCGACCGTCATGAGGCAAACCACGTTGAGCCCCCGCCGAAACTGAAGGGAGGCCGCAGACCGCGATATATCAGCCCTCGACCCCGGTGGCCGTCGTACCTCCGATCGCCCGCTCGGGCGCGCGCGTGCCGATGTCGTGGATGAAAGCGAGCTTGCGCATCGCTTCGCCCGGAGTGCGCAGCTACGCCTCGACCGGAACGGCCGTCAGCGCGACGATCTCCTCGTCGTCCTCGTCCGCGGGTGAGGGGGCGTTGGTGACGATGTCGTGGATGAAGGCGAGCTTGCGCACGACGGCGGGCACGATCTCGAACGGGTACAGATCACCCATGCCCATCGAACGGTTGACGCGGTTGAACGCGTGCGACATCCACCGCCAGTCCCCGACCAGGCGGTGCACGGGCTCATCGCCGTAACTGGCGAGCGGCACGACGTCGGAGTCACGGTTGGCGAACGCATCGCCGTCGAGCGACATGCCGATCGCTGCGGCCGTCTGCAGCGTGCCGGTGATGTGCAGGTAGTGCGCGAACGTCTCCGCGAAGTCCTCCCACGGGTGCATGGTGGCGTACTCGGAGATGAAGTTCTGCGCCCAGCCTTCCGGGGCTCCCTCGCGGTAGTGGCGCGCGATGGCATCCTGATAGCTGGCCCGCTCGTCGCCGAACAGCGCGCGGCAGTCCGCCCACGTCTGGTCGTCGGTGATGAGGACGTTCTGGAAGTAGTGGCCGATCTCGTGCCGCAAGTGGCCGAGCATCGTGCGGTACGGCTCGCCGAGGCGGATGCGCAGGGCCTCGCGCCGGTCGTCGAGGCTCTCGGCCAGGTCGAGCGAGATGATGCCGTTGGCGTGCCCGATCGTGACCGGTCGTCCGAGCGAGATACTCGACAGCAGGTCGAAGCCGAGGCCGCCCGGGCCGTCGTACCACGGGCGGATGGGCAGCCCGAGGTCGCCGAGCTGGAGCACGAGACGGCGCTTGGCCTCCTCGGTCTTCGCGAGCTTTTCGAGCGCGACGGTGTCGTCACCGTCCGGCGTCTCGCGCGTGAGGCGGCACGAGAAACACCGCCCGCTCGGGGCCCCATCGGGGACGAGCCAGTTGCACGCCCACCCGCGGTTCGAGCAGGTGTACCAGGTCTCGCCGTCAAGGACGGCCTTGCCGCGCACGATGCCGACGAACTGGCGCCGACGCGGATGGTACGCCAGCTCGCCCTCGCACTCGGGGCAGACGAGCTTGTCGAGCGACAGGAAGGTCCGGCAATGCGGACAGCGCGGGGTGGAGACGGGAGCCACCCGCTCACTGTAGTGGCGGCGGGGGCAGCGAGGCGCCTCCTAGCTGGTGTGGATGCTCGTAGGCAGCACCGGCCCTGTCATTTGCCCGTCTTGCTCGATCCGAGCGGCTCCAATTCGTGCCCCTGCAGAGACGGATACGACCACGTCGCCGCACCCGAAGCGAGGATATCGACCGTCACCCCACCCGGCAACGACAACAACACCACCGGCGCGGCATCCCCCGCGGAGCATTCCCCGCACCGGCGTACACGTACCGAGACGTCACCGCCGGCGCATCACCAGCCGGATCCACCGACCGCGACACCACACGACCCGACCCATCACGCACCACCGACACCACCGAACCCGCGAACGTCCGCGTCCCCACATGACGGTTCTCCGCGTCATACGACAACAACAGATCCGACAACCGCGTCGTATCCCCCCCGGACGTCATCGCGTCAAGTCCATGATGGCCAGGAGCGCACAACAACAAGCCTCGGATCATCGGACCATCTTTGAAAATCATCGTGAGCCGTAAGCAAATGGGTTTGTCGCCCCCACCATTGGCCTCGACGTCTTACACGCACAAATCCGAAGTCAGCGGCACAACTGATGTTTCAGATCGCCCAGTCAGATCTTTCTTCAAACGAAACGCCCTCAATCGAGTCCGCTTCCCAGTGCGCTCCTAAAAACTCCAAGTACAGCGAAACTGTGGTGTCGGTAATCGACACGACTGGGGCACCGGGACTCTGCAGGCGTATAAATACACCCACAGAAGCGACCCACCCGAGTGGTTCGTAGAACGACACGCTCGCTGGTCGACCTGTTGCGGTGACAACCGCAGAGACAATGTGATCCAGGATATCATCGTCGTTCACGTAAGCTCCTTCCCAACAAGATCGGGATATGGCCGTAGCCGGCCCTTGACTTATTCATCGATATCCGGCGGGACGATACGCGGAGTCGACCTACAGGAACCGCCCCTAGCGGGGGACATTCACCCGGGCGCCGATCGAGCGGCTCGAAACGCCTCGGTCAGCTTCTGCGCCCCCCTGGTGCCACCCGTTCCTTTGCACCGCAAGCGAGTTGTTCGCCGCGCCCGTCCGCATCACGAACGTTTTCAGCCTCGTTTTACAGGTCTCCAAGCCAATACGGCCTCTTTCGGATGGGTGCTCGCCGTTGGGCGAGCCCTTACGGCTCACCGTCATCACTCGTAGCATCGAAGGATTTTCGCGTCCGTTGACGCCGGAGCATACGTTGATGGCGGATAACCTCGCCCAGCGCAAGAATCAGCACCAGCGGGACAGCCACGACCCATAGCCATGTGTCGCCGATGAAGTACCAAGTGGAGAGGATGAAGCTAGCTGGCATAACGCACAAGAACCACGAGACTTTCCTGCGCCTGGAGAAATTTTTGAAAATGTCGGGGCTCTTCATCAGAAAACTCTCCACCCTCGCGACCTCGTGCTGAACCTGTTCCCGGTGACGGCCCCACGGCCCATCTGAGCTTTGAATCCGCCAACTACCACTCCGAAACCTCTTATCGCAGCCGATATCACCCTTTGCTGAAACTGCTGCTTAGGGACGCTGACCGCGCCACCGATAGTCGCGCCAAGCACATAGGACGTTGCTTCTCGGGCGGTAGTCCTATGACCCATTGCGCGGTCTAGGACGAAATGGGGAACAACGTTGGTAAGAAGCCCGAATGCCGCGCCAGCGGCAATCACACACCCAACTCCCACCGTACCTACGCACACGGCCGCTGTCGCTGCCACCGTGAGCGCACCGGCAGCAGCGCTGATGGCGAAGTGCGCAATCTCCCTACGGTTCTGCCAAGCCCAACGAGCTCCAGCCTGAACGGCGCCCCTCGCGCTGTCCACCACGTCTTCCCACCACGCTTTCCCTGTCAGATCACTTCTCCCGATGGGGTCGGTGGGCCAGACGTAATCGTTGTCCACACCACCCTCGACCGGATCCACCTGCAAGAACCGACCCAACGCCGGCACATACAACCGGGCACCCATCTCGATCACCAGCGCCGACTCCAACGCCTCCGTCAGCTTCTGCGCGCCCTGGTGCCATCCCGTCGTCCCATTCACCGAACCCGACTCATCCGCCGCACCCGTACCCAACGCGAACGTGCCCGACTCCAGCGGCTGACCGAACGGGTCATACAACTGCACACCCGACGACGACGCCCCATCCCCCGTCGTCAACGTGTGCCCCTGCAAAGACGGATACGACCACGTCGCCGAACCAGAAGAGGGGATATCAACCGTCACCCCGCCCGGCAACGACAACACCACCACCGGCGCGGCATCCCCCACCATTACCGCCCACGGAGCATCCCCCGCACCGGCGTACACGTACCGCGTCGTCACGTTCGGCGCATCACCGGCCGGATCCACCGACCGCGACACCACACGACCCGACCCATCCCGCACCACCGACACCACCGAACCCGCGAACGCCCGCGTCCCCACATGACGGTTCTCCGCGTCATACGAGAACACCAGGTTCGACAACCGTGTGGTGTTCCCCCGTACGTCGTACGAGATCTCGTCGGCACCGAATCCATCGTTGACGTGCGACGTCCCTGATCACACCCGTCTTCTGACAAGAAGTCAATAACAGCGAACCGGCAAGGAGATTGTGTACTCCACGACAACGGGTTCACACCATGCAGCCCAGCGCCGTGAGGGCTCTCGAGATTCCGATTGATTCGCATGAAAATTACCGCAGAGCAGGTGGCACCCATGCGCTGTCTTCAGCAGTGTTGCACCACCACCCACGACACACTCAAGTATCTGAATTGCCTCCGCCTGATGGTCATCAGACGTCGCATAGTCCGAATAATACAGATCATCTAGCGACAGGAAGGTGACGTATCCGTCCCGAACGATTATCTCGATTGGCAACCCGAACCCATGCCTACTTACCCCGTAAATTAAGTCCGCATTATTCAACCTTTGAACAGTCATGAATCCCCAAGCCGCCATCTGCAACATCAGACGCCTAAGCTTCTCTGCGCTATTCAATACAGTGACCGCCCCGGAAAAGATCGAAGTCGCCCTTGCCGGGACCCGCTACTCGAAAAACACACCACCAACACCGTCGACCCGGCGTACGTCCGCGTACCAACGTGCCGACTGTCAGCGTTGTAGAAAAAAATAGATCAGGCAACCGCCTCGCGTTCCCTGACGGCAACATCTCTAATCTGTCACCTCCGCCTGTGGATCAAATTGTTTCCTCAGAGTTCTACTCTGAGCTTGGTTGGCTCGAATCCTTCGCGGACTCATTTCGCACCTCCCTCTGGTCTTGCTCGAACTTCCGTCGAAGGGTTCGGCGCGTTTGCCCTGGGGGCAATTCCACCAGATCCCCCCGGTCTAAAGATTGCCGACGAATGGGATGACGCGAATAAACTGCAAACTCTAGAAGATGCGCAAACAATAGCAGAAAGCCAAAAATGATCGTCTGGATTATTTTTGATGACAACGATCCCGGCGGTATATAAAATACAATGACGATTATTGGCGCGAAGGCGGCAAGAGTTTTGACATATCGGAGGACGAAAGATTTCAAACCCGCCGCCCCCGTCCTCGCCATATCCTCGCAGGAGCATAAGTGCGCCTCGGGGTCCACTCTGTTCGCTTCTGGTAAATGGTTCGAGTTGTGTCCGTCACACTGAATGCGAGTCCCCATCTATCAGCTCTCGCTGCTGCAGTTCTTTGCCTAGACCACGTCCGTGGCGCAACCTTCGCTGCCGTTCCCTGAACTCGTGCGACGGTCCTGGCAGCAGCGCTGCTAACACGGAACATCCTCGCACCGACGCTGAAGAGTCCCCCAGCAGCACCAGTTGCAATATCGACCAGGCCCTCCGGGCGCCCCGTCGCCACCTTGTAAACGCCCATACTCACACTCGCAACGGCCGCCACTGTCCCGATCACAGCGCATATCGCGCAGACTAGGGCGACGAGCCCGACAAGCGCCCCGACCATGATGGCGTTGTCGGCAACGTCCTCCCACACGGCCCTTCCGCTCAGGTCGTTCTTCCCGATCGGGTCCGTGGGCCAGACGTAATCGTTGTCGACGCCGCCCTCGACCGGATCCACCTGCAAGAACCGACCCAACGCCGGCACATACAACCGGGCACCCATCTCGATCACCAGCGCCGACTCCAACGCCTCCGTCAGCTTCTGCGCCCCCTGAAACCACCCCGCCGTCCCATTCACCACACCCGACGCATTCGCCGCACCCGTCCCCAACGCGAACGTCTCACGGTCCAGCGGCTGACCGAACGGGTCGTACAACTGGGCACCCGACGACGACGACCCGTCCCCCGTCGTCGACGTGTGCCCCTGCAAAGACGGATACGACCACGTCGCCGCACCCGACACCGGAACATCAACCGTCACCCCACCCGGCAAGTCACCATCGTTCACCCAAGCTTCTTCCGATGAGGATTGGAGCTTGAGCGTGACTCGCTCTCGATCTGTTCAGCAGCGTCTCGGGGGCTGGACCCAGTCTCGCCCTGCGGCGTCGTCACTTTGCTCGAAGGGCAAAGGCCGGATATCTCCCGTCTCTCGGGCCAAAGCGAACATCGCGCGCCTCCTCCACACGGTTCTCACTATGAAACAGCGCGCCCAGGTTGAAACCGGAATGGGCGTCGCATGACAGGCCCCGTTCTTCCACCTGACCGCACAACATCACCGACGTCATTTCACCTTCACAGTCGTACGCAAGCGCCGTTGCGGATGCTCGAGGGCCGCACCTCCCCTGTCATTTGCCTGGAGTGCTTGCTTCGAGCTGCCCCAGTTCGAAGTAGGCGGCAGAGGATGACCTAACCCAAACCGTTATGTCACATTCCATCAAACCGATTATTTCGACCCGGTCACGTTTATATTCGAATCGCTCCGGGATAGTTATCCCAATCTGCGCCCGATCGCGGATTTCAAAATCGTGCGCGCAAGGCACGACAAGGCGTATTGGCACTGGGAGTTCGGCCGTCGACTTCATGAAGCGTCGGCGCGCCTTGCGCCTTGCGAGAGGGCCGCCGCCGAATTCCACCGAATATAGGCCGCACGCTTGGCCCCGATCGATCTTGCCGTCAATGATGAAATTTTCATCCAAGATCCTCGCGGTCGAAATATCCAATTCCGGGTCATCAATAAACTCGAACGAGTACCTACGCCTATTATCGGCCATCCAGATCATCACCTTAGATAACGTTTGTGGTAATTGAAGAGTGTCGGGATTCGAAAATGAGACTGCGATCCTTTAACACCTGTTCGCCAAGTGCTGATTTGCCAGTGCGAGCGTGTGTCTCGCCACGCGGCGGTAGGTTTCATCGAATGCGGCTTCTGATCGAAATGAAGGCGATAGGACCGACCGCCGATTGCGAAGGGGCGGCTCGCCCCAGAGGAGCGGGCGAGTGCTCTCAGCCCTGCGGAGGCTGGGAGACCGCTGAGCGCCCCCATTGCACCACCCTCCAGCGCAGCAGAGCCTAAGCCTCGCCAGGAGAAGTGGGAGGTCCCCCCGTTTTGCGCGGCATAGCTGCCTGCGGCGGCTAACGCACCGATAGCCGCCCCAGCGACGATTCCGCACACCACGGTCACCCCGCACGCAACGGCTGCCGCAACACCCGCGACGATGCCCGCGGCAGTGACAACACCGGCGAGAATGTTGCGCCATTCCTCCGCGCGCCCGCTCAGGTCGTTCTTCCCGATCGGATCCGTGGGCCAGACGTAATCGTTGTCGACACCACCCTCGACCGGGTCGACCTGCAAGAACCGTCCCAACGCGGGCACGTACAATCGGGCGCCCATCTCGATCACCAGCGCCGACTCCAACGCCTCCGTCAGCTTCTGCGCGCCCTGGTGCCATCCCGTCGTCCCATTCACCGAACCCGACTCGTTCGCCGCTCCCGTGCCGAGCGCGAGCATGCTGGGCTCGAGAGGCTGACCGAACGGGTCGTACAACTGCACCCCCGACGACGACGACCCATCCCCCGTCGTCAACGTGTGACCCTGCAACGACGGATACGACCACGACGCCGCACCCGAGGACGGGACATCGACCGTCACCCCGCCCGGCAACGAGAGGAACACGACCGCACTGGCATCCCCCGACAGAACCGCCCACGGCGTATCGCCAGCACCCGCATACACGTACCGCGACGTCACCGCCGGCGCTTCACCGGCCGGGTCCACCGTCCGCGACACCACACGACCCGACCCATCCCGCACCACCGACACCACTGAACCCGCATACGTCCGCGTCCCCACATGCCGGTTATGCGCGTCGTACGAGAACAACAGGTTCGACAAACGGGTCGTGTTCCCCCGCACGTCGTATGCGATCTCATCCGCACCCACACCATCGGCGATCTGCGATGCCCCCGGCCCCGCACCCCACACGGGATTCGACAGCAACCGGTCCGCCCAGTCGTAGCAGTACTCCGCCGTCGTCACCGCCGCCTGAGACGCGCCCGGCGCCGTGTACCGATCGACATACCGCGTACGGTTGCCCGACGCACCCGCCGAGGTATTCGGACCGCACCCACCCGACGACGCGAACTCATACGACAACTCATGACCCGGAATCTTCGCCGACACCAGCCGCCCCGCCGCGTCACACCCATACGTCGACTCGAAGACACGACCACCCTGCGAGATGCCCTCGCGCACGATCCGCCCCGCCACCGACCGCGTCACCTCATCGACGATCGACGCCGATGACGGGAACGACCACGTCTGCGACCCGATCGTCCCGCGCCTGTCATCCCAGGCCACACCCAACGACGAACCACCCAGATACGACACCTGCGCGATCCGCTGTTTGGCGTCGAACGACGAGGCCGCATACACCTGACCGTTGAACGTCACCGTGGTCGTCTTGCCGTCTCGGTCGTACGCGAACGCCGTCGTCGACGACGGCACACCCGATCCCGCGTCTGGAGCGTCATATGCCGGCGCCTGAGGCCCAGATGATCGCGACGATAGTCGCAACGGAAACGACTACTGGGACTGCCATGATCAATATGGTCGGCGCATCGCGGGTGCCCTCGTCAGATACTTCGCGCCTATTTTCGAAATTCCTTTTTGCGGGATCTCGGGAGGTGAACTTGGCGACCAGAAGGCACGCACCCATGGCCCCTAATATGGCCAATAGTGCGAACGTGTTTCCTACATAAAACGGCATAGCAAATGATAAAATCACGACAACGACACACACTGCGAATTTTTCCAAACCGCTTCTTCGCCCACCCACGAGTCACCTCGCCCATCTTCTGACGAAGGAATCCTGTATCGGCCCCTTAACGCGCTCCGGCATCTGAAAACCAGAGGGCCTCGCCACGATCCGGCTCATTCCAGCGCAGACACGTCCGACCGCGGGTGTTCGATTCCTACATGATGACGGACTCGTATGGCCAGCCTCAGTGCCGCCTTGCGTTTCGCTATCGTGCTCGGGAAATCGCGACGTCGACCGGACTGCTCTGTGATGAGTAGTGTGCCCACCGCGCCGACGAAAGGTATCCATCGGATCACCCCCTTGGATAGAAGGCCGAAGTAACCCGCTACTGACGCGGAGGAAATTTCGCCCACGGGTAGCCGATATCGCCGATACCAACTTTTCACCACCACATGCTCCTCTGTGAGCCAAACCCCCATGAACCACGGCCGGATAATCCAATACAGAAAGAGTGGAGAGAGGGGAAGAAGGCCGAGATTCTCGGACTCGATGAAGAGAGGAGGTAAAGCCATCACCATCCATGCGCCGCCCAGAATCGCTCCACCGACTCGAACGCCCTTCGCCGAGCCATGGACGTAGACACCGGATTTTTTCACCACAGCAAGTACCGCCTTGCTGCCCGCGTAGCGCCGATTAGCGACGGCGTCCTGTACTTCGTCGCGTACGGGCGCGCGGCGTCCGCGAGAGCGTTGTTGGCAATGTTCATCGCGGCATTCGCTGGCCCTTCGATCTGCCTCGCCGCATTTCGGACGTGCGGCCTAGTCCCCTGTCTACCCGGGAGACTTCCGAGTTGACGAACCGCGCGCGCTCGAGCAGTGGCTTCGATGGCTGACGCCGCCGCCTTCAAAGTGCTTCTCATACCAATGGCACCTGCGGCGATTCCCGCAGCAGCAACGGCTGCCTCACCCGCGCGGCCTTGGACAACATATGCAACGGTTTCGACGATCGCGCAACCAACACCTATCCAGCCTGGAACAAACCCACACGCGAAAAGTGCCGCCTTGCCAATGGGCGAATCGGTGACGGTTTGAGCTGCGGACTGAATCCCCCTCGCCACGTCTTCCCACCAGGCCCGCCCGGTCAGGTCGTTCTTGCCGATCGGGTCGGTCGGCCACACGTAGTCGTTATCAACCCCACCCTCGACCGGGTCCACCTGCAAGAACCGACCCAACGCCGGCACATACAACCGGGCACCCATCTCGATCACCAGCGCCGACTCCAACGCCTCCGTCAGCTTCTGCGCGCCCTGATGCCACCCGGTGGTTCCATTCACCGCACCCGACTCATTCGCCGCGCCCGTACCCAGCGCGAAGGTGCCCGACTCCAGCGGCTGACCGAACGGGTCATACAACTGCACACCCGACGACGACGCCCCATCCCCCGTCGTCAATGTGTGCCCCTGCAAAGACGGATACGACCACGTCGCCGTACCCGAAGAGGGGATATCGACCGTCACCCCGCCCGGCAGGGACAGGAACACCACCGGCGCGGCATCCCCCACCATTACCGCCCACGGAGCATCCCCCGCACCGGCATACACGTACCGCGTCGTCACGTTCGGCGCATCACCAGCCGGATCCACCGACCGCGACACCACACGACCCGACCCATCCCGCACCACCGACACCACCGAACCCGCGAACGTCCGCGTCCCCACATGACGGTTCTCCGCGTCATACGACAACAACAGGTTCGACAACCGTGTGGTGTTCCCCCGTACGTCGTACGAGATCTCGTCGGCACCGAATCCATCGTTGATGTGCGACGCGTCCGGGCCCGCACTCCAGACACTGCTGGAGAGAACACGGTCAGCCCAGTCGTAGCAGTACTCCGCAGTCGTCACCCGCGCCTCAGATGCGCCGGGTGCGGTGTAAGCGTCGACATACCGCGTGCGGTTCCCCGACGCACCCGCCGACGTGTTCGGGCCGCATGCACCCGAGGACGCGAATTCGTACGACAAGTCGTGGCCGGGAATCTTGGCCGACACCAGACGTCCCGCCGCGTCGTACCCGTACGTCGAGTCGAACGACTTCCCCGCCTGCGAGATGCTCTCACGCACGATTCGCCCCGCCACCGAACGCTCCACCGCATCGGTTACCGATGGCGACGACGGGAACGACCAGGTCTGCGACCCGATCGTGCCGCGCCTGTCATCCCACGACACCCCCAACGCCGACCCACCCAGGTAGGACATCTGGGCGATGCGCTGCTTCGCATCGAACGACGACGCCGCATACACCTGACCGTTGAAGGTCACGGTCGTCGTCTTGCCATCCCGGTCATAGGCGAACGCCGTCGTGGACGACGGAACGCCCGGACCAGCCGTCGTCACGCGAAGCACGCGCCCGGTGAGGGCCTCGTACTCAGGTGTCGTCTGGACACCCCACACGTCCGTGTACGACACCACACGCCCCAGGAGGTCAGTCTTGGTCGTCGTTGCCGAGGTGCTCGAACCGGGCACCGGGGTTCCGGTGACCGTCACCGTCGACCCCGTGGGGGTCGACCCGTACGCCGTCGTAACGGTGTCGGTGGCCACGCCGGGCCCACCGACCGACACCTCCTTCACCGTGCGACCGCGCGCGTCGACCGTCGTACACGACCAGCCCTCGTCGCCCGTGACGCGCGTGCCCGCCGTCCGCCCCATCACGTCATACACGTAGGAGGTCACGATTGCGGGACCGCTGACCGGCGTGGGTCCGGTCGACGACTTCAGCATGCCGAACTGACGCGTCCCCGCCGGAACCCCGCAGGTGTTCTCCGTCAGCTGCTCGGCATCGCCGTAGTAGGCGCGCGTGGCGCTCTTGGCATCCGTGATGGAGCCGGATGCCGCGGCAGCCGGCAACGCCTTGGACTTCTGCCGGAGCCAGCCCGAGCCGTTCACGGTCTCAGAGACCGCCGTGCTCTTGAGCGCCAGGCCCCCGGGATCGGTCGTCACCGCGGATACCTGGCCGACGATGGGATCCTGGTAGGTTCTCTCGCTGACGAGCGATGGCGCCGTAGCACCGGAGACGGACGTGGCGTCATCGACCGCGGAACGCGTGACCAGCCCGTAGTCGGGGCGCAGTTGGCTACCCGGAATGATCTGGAAGCCCGCGGCTCCCGGCACCTTCCACTGCAGATCGACGCGCGCGCCGGCGCCGCTGTCGAAGTACTCCAGCCGCACCCGGCGCACCTCGCCCTCGGCCACCTGAAACGGCGGGCTGTCGACATCGGTCGGTGACTGATCCACCCACCGATCGACCAGCAGAACGTCGTCGAGCCACACCCGCACGCCGTCGTCGCTGTAACTGCGCAGCTGATACGAGCCCGCTTGGGCGAACGTCACCAATCCCGTCGCGCGGAGCGAGAAGTTATCGTTCGAGACGACACCGGGAACCGGCGAGTCCTGTCCCCAGTCCCTCTGGAACGCTCCGTCGGGACCGCCCACACCCAGCGCGTACGCCTCGGGCTTGCCCGAGAGCTTGCGCGTGTTGCTGTAATACGCGACCTGGAGACCGCGGAAGCCCTCGTCGTATACGGTGCGTGATCTCGCCGGCACGAACCCGCACCCGGGAGCAGACGCAGGGTCGGGTACGGGGCGCCCGTCGGCGCCATAGCACGCGGGCGGAGCCGCAGCGTACGCCTCCACAGGGCGATCCAGGGCGTCGTATACCCGAGTGGACGTCAGGCCCGTCGCATCCACCGTCGCCTGAATCAGATCCTTCGTCGGATGCCACAGCTGCGACGTCGTCACGCCCATAGCGCTGCTCACGGACGTCGAGCGCCACGCACCGTCGTAAGTGACCGTCTGCGAGACACCCTCGAGACCGGAGACGGACACCGTCGTCTTGCCATCGAGGTACGTGTAGGTGCGCGACGGACGTTCCGCCTGCGTCACCCCGTCGGGCGCCGGGAGCGTGATCGTCTTGGCGCGTGCGCCGTCGTAGACGATGCGGGTCGACGCGGGATCATCGCCACCATCGACCCTCGGAACGGGAATGCTGTCGTTGGCTGTGGCATCCCGGATCTGGCTCAGCAGACCACCGGCGTTGTCGTACCCGAAAAGCGTCAGCTCGTCGCCGGGATCGAGGATGGCTGCCAGCTGACCGTTTCCGTTGTAGAACAGCCGTGACTCCGTACCGTCCGGATAGCCGATCCGGCACAACATGTCGACCGGCGCCTTCGCATAGCCCGCGCCCGCGCGTTCCGGGCACGAGGAGCGATCGCCGTTCTGGTACTCGAACACGACCTTGCGAAGGTGCTGGTCCCCGCTCTTCGACACCGGGTCGACCACTTCGACGGTCACGCCGTTCGCGTTCAGGATGCTCTGCGGGGCAGCCGCTTTGCGCACGTCCTCCGGCGCTGTCACCGATGCGACGCGACCCTCCCTGGTGAAGTGGTAAACCGTGCCGTCTTCGTCGGTGAAGACCACCCAGCCGTTGCCGTCGAGGGACAGCACGCCATACTCACCGCTCGGCGCGGTATAGCCGCCCGCGGCGACCTTGGTGTAGGTATGTGCTTTGCCTGTGGCGTCGGTCAGCACTACCGAGGCGTCGGTGACCTGCGCGGAAACCCAGGCGGCCGCCGCGCCAGCCAGGGGAACTGAAGCACCCCACCCCTGCGGAAGGGTTGTCACGCGTTTGGTGAACCAGTCAGGCGGGACGCTCATGCGCGTCGGAGCTGAGCCACCTTCGGGCGTGTACTCGACCCACAGGTCCACTTGCGCGTTCCCGGTCTGCTCGTAGTACTCGACCTGAATCGGCTTGGCTCCCCCCGCTGCGACGACGGTGATGTCGCTGGTCGTCGTCACCCACCCGACTTCCCACCGGTCCAGGACGCGTCGACCGTCGTACGTGACACGGAGCCCATCGTCGTGCGTCGCGCCGAAACGGATTGACTTTCCGACCAACTCGTCCGGCACCGACAGGAACCCGGTCCAACGGGCGGCGAAGTAGTCAGCCGCCAGCGCCTCCGTCGCCGATCCATCACCCCAGCGGAACGACAAGGCCGGGTCGGTGCGGACGAAGGCGGCGGTCTTGCCGGAGAAGGTGTAGTCGCTCGGCGACGTCGGCGTTGTTCCCCCCGTTCGGGCATCGAAGTACTCGCCGAGTAAGCCGCGGTTGGACCCGGCCACGTCCTGCGAGTTGTAGGTGAAGGACATGCCCATCGCGCCGCCCAGGGTGGTGACGGTCGGAGACCCGAAAGAGACGTTGACGTTGCCGTTCGCCAGGTTCGTCGTCACCGCTCCCGCGCTGTCGTACGGCGAGGGCCCCGATACGCCGAGCCGGAGATCGGTGCGGATCCGACGCACCCACCCGTTCTCGGTGTTCGTGTCCTGGCCGTCGTTGGTGGTGACGGTCCAGGAGTACACACCGCCGTCCTGCAGGGTGCCCGGCGGCACGGACCACGAGGCGACCCCGTTCGAGGCCGTGATCCATCCGGACGTGACCACGGCCCCCGACCGGGCATCCTGCCCCGTGGCGATCTTGAACTTGTACGTCATCGTGCCGCCGGTGCCGTCCGTGTCTGCGACGGCGCCCACCTGAAGGGTCGGCGTCAGTGTCGTCACGGTGGCGGGCGTCTCGGTCACTGCGCTTCCAGGCGATGCCGTGCCGGCATCCGGAAGAGGAACGACGTTCGTCGTGAAGCTGTACACCGGTGACTGACGAAACGTCGACTGCCCCCAGAGTCCGTGAAGATCGTCGACCAGGGAGGCTCGCCAGTAGTAGGTCGTAGCCGCTCTGAGAATGCCGGTGGGCATGTTGTATTGGCCGCTGCTGCTCCACCCGCGGGTGGCGACGAGGTTCGACATGTTCGGGTCGGTCGCGACCTCGATCGCGTACTGCTGAGTTCGGCCTCCGGGATTGGTCGCGCCCAGAGCGAAGTGCGGGCTCAACGACACCCCTCTCGCTCCGTTCGAGGGGATGCCACCCCAGACCGAGGGGTAATCCCACGACTCGATCCACAGATCCGACGTCACGCGCTTGTAGGAGTACCAGCTCTCCTCGACGCCCCCGATCATGAACGCCGGTCGGTCGCCGACGCGCAGTTGACTCGCCAGCCGCGCGGCGACGCCATCGCCTTCCGTGTCCGCCACGCCCGTGCTCAGGTTGTAGTACCCCAGGTGTGGTCCGCGTCCGTTGTACGACCATCCATACGCATGCTGAACGTAGCCCTTCTGGTTCGACGTCGTTCCGTACCCGTCGTACCCCACGCCGACCTGCGCTCCCGCGATGAACTGGCCAGGCACATTTCCATAGTCGAACTCGACGACAGAACGCCAATAGCAGCAGTTCGCCCTCTCCCGGGTGTTGCCGACATTCAGGATGCCGTTGCGCCAGGTTCCGTCTGACTTGTACGAGGCCGCGAGCTTCGGTGCGCTGAAGGTCGGGTCGATGCGAACGGGATACACTCTCGCGGGGTCCTGCAACCACGCGCGATCGGCGCGCAGGCTGTAACGCCACGAACCATCGCCCGCCTGCCACAACCGCACGCGCAGGGGGACCTCCGCATCCGCCGACTGTCCGTCGACGCCGCTGGAGTCGAACGCGATAGGCGTGGGGATCATCAACACGTCCGCGCCGGCTTCATCGCGGAAGGTGACGGAGTCCGCCTCGCCGACCGACGGCGTGAGCGACCCCGCCTCGATGCGCCACGTCCAGGTCGTCCGCCATTGCGGGGCGGCATCCAGAACCAGGGACTCTTTCACGACGCCCGGCTCCACGCGGTATTCGAGGTCGGCGCGGCCGGAGACGTCGCGGTAGGTGAGGGTCTCCCAGTCGTCCCACCACCAGAACGGCGCCGCCACATCACCGGGTTCGGCGCCGATGAGCGAGAACGACACATCATGACCGTCGCGAGACACCGTCACGGCCGGGGCGGAGTCGCTGCCGCCGTGGAAGACGGGATCCAACGGGTGATCGGTGACCGTCCACTCGTCGCCTCGGCGGGATACCGACGTGTTCACGTCGGCCCATTCGCCGTCGTCATTGCGCGCGCGGGCGGGGTCTGTCGAAAGGTGCGTGATCGTCCCTCCCGACGGTCGACGGTACTGCGTCGAGTCCTCGGACTCGGCCACGACCTCGAGACCCGTCGTCGGGACCGAGCGCTCCTCCCACGCGTCGACTGCTGCTGCCGTCTCGGGCGGCACCACCGGCGTGAGCGACTGCGGGGAGTCGACGGTGGCGGAGTCGATCGCGGAGGGGACGTCGAACGACCCTTCGGGGAGCTCGGGCCGCGGGGCGGGTTCGTCGGTGGACGGCAGCGCCGGTGCTTCTCGATCGGAAGCCACGGGCGCATCCACCGGCTGCGTCGACGCGTGCGCGGCATCCGTCGGTACTCCGATACCGATGAGGAGAGCGAACGTCGCGATGGTCGAGACAACAGAGATGGGAGGAAGAGAGCGCATGGGAACCCCCGAAAGGCCGCCAGCGTGGCGGTCGACGTCGCCTGAATCCAGGCAACGCAGATCGTGCGCATAGCCCGCGGTCAGGAAATGATGTCCTCCGCGGAATGACGCATCGCTCGCTCCTCGAGATCACCCGGGAGGTATCCCTGCGCCCCCAGCCGGTTCGTTCACCGACCGGACGCCATCCCCGCTCGTCAGGCCAGCGCAGCCGGGTTCGTCGTCGGCAGCGCGCAGGTGAAGGCGCGGCAGTCGTACGCCGTCGCCTCGCCGCCGAGCGCGACCTTTCCCGCGAACAGCTCGAAACCCGCGTCGGCGAACGCGACCGCCTGCGACGGCGAGACCACCGCGACCACGTCGGCGGCGACCCGGCGCGCGGCGTCGGCGATCTCGGCATCCGGCTCCCCCACCACGACCACCTGGCGGGGAGCGGATGCCAGTCCCACGGCGACCTCGAGGATCGCACCGTGCGCGAGGGGCGACGCGAGGGCGATGTCGGCGGCAGCGCGCACGAGGGTGTCGGCGGCGTCGCGATACCGGTCCCCCGCGCCCAGTCGCCACAGGTCCAGAGCGGCCGCGGCGAAGATCGAGGGCCCGGAGGGCGAGGCGCCGTCGCTGGGCACGCCGTGCGGCTGCATGCCCTGCGCGACGAGTACGGCGTCACCGCCGCCGGGAGGATGGATGCCGTCCGCGCCGACGCACTGGTCGACCAGGGACCGCGCGCGCTCGGCGTAGGCGACTTCGCCGGTCGCGCGGGCGAGCGCGAGCAGGCCGCGCGCGAGTCCGCCGTAATCCTCGAGAGTTGCGGGGGCGGCGGAGCGGATCTCGTCGAGTGAGGCGCGGCGAAGCGTCCCGTCGTCGGCGACATTGCTCTCGAGCACGGCGTCGGCGGCCCATCGCGCGGCCTCGACGAAGCGCGGGTCGGTGCGCGAGCCCGCCGCCGCGAGCGCCGCGATCGCGTGACCGTTCCAGCCGGTGACGACCTTGGCGTCCAGTGCCGGGGGCGTGAGGGCCGAGCGGTCGGCCACGCGGTAGTACCCGCCCTCGGACCGCTGGCCGTCGATGATCGACTCCGAGTCCTGGGCTGCGGCGATACCGCCGGTGGGAAGCTGCAGCACATCGACGAGGAATCGGGCGGCGTCGGTCGCCGTGGCCTCGTCGCCCGCGGCGAGGGCGACCTCGACGAGCCCGGCGTTGTCGGTCAGCATGCGCTCGTAGTGCGGCACGCTCCAGTCGCGGCGCGTGGCGTAGCGGAAGAAGCCGCCCTCGACCTCGTCGTGGAGGTCGGAGCCAGCCATCGCGGACAGAGCCCGGGATGCCACGGCGGCAGCGTCCGGAGCCTCCGCAGCGAGGGCGGGGTGCTGCAGGAAGCGCAGCACGGGGGTGTTGGGGAACTTCGGCGTCTCGAACGCGGGCCCTGCCGCGAAGCCGAAGTACTCGCGGTCCTCGCGCGCGGCCACGGTGCGCGCGGCGGCGGCGAGCTGTTCGATCGACGGCGGCGCGTCGGCGGGGGCCGTCGCCGCGGCAGCGAGGGCGTCGCGGAGCGAGGCGCCGGTGGCATCCACCTCGTCGCGCCGCTCGGTCCACGCCTCGCGGACGGCGGTGAGAACCTGACGGAACGAGGGCTGCGGCGGCCGCGGCGCGGGCGGGAAGTAGGTGCCGGCGTAGAAGACACGACCCTCGGGGCTCGCGAAGACGGTGAGCGGCCAGCCGAGATGGGGCGTGAACGCGGACGCGGCGTCGAGGTAGGCGGCATCCACGTCGGGGTGCTCTTCGCGGTCGACCTTGATCGAGACGAAGCCCTCGTTCAGGACGGCGGCGGTGTCTTCGTCCTGGAAAGACTCGCGCGCCATGACGTGGCACCAGTGGCAGGTGCTGTAGCCGATCGAGACCATCACGGGGACTTCTCTCTCGGCCGCGAGCGCGAACGCCTCGGCCCCCCAGGGGAACCACGCGACGGGATTGTCGGCGTGGGCCCGCAGGTAGGGGCTCGAGGCGTTCGCGAGGCGGTTCATGCGCGGGTGCGCGGGGTCAGTTCAGGTCGTCGGGGTGCGTGCCCACGCGGCCCGAGCCGTCGCCCGGGTCGATGGCGTCGATCGCGGCCATCTCGTCGGCGCTGAGCTCGAAGTCGAACAGGTCGAAGTTCTCCTCGAGGCGCTCGCGGCGCACCGACTTGGGAAACACGATGAAGCCGTGCTGGATGTGCCAGCGCAGCACGGCCTGAGCGGGGCTCTTGCCGTGGGCCTCGGCGGCATCCTTGACCGCGGAGATGTCGAACAGGTCGTACTTGCCCTGGCCGAGCGGGCCCCACGACTCGATGTGCATGTCGTGCTCGTGACCCCAGGCGGCGATCTCGCGCTGGCTGAGCGCCGGGTGCAGCTCGATCTGGTTGACCACGGGGGTCACGCCCGTCTCGGCGACGATGCGCTCGAGGTGCGGCACGAGGAAGTTCGACACGCCGATCGAGCGGGTCTTGCCGGCCTCGCGGATCTCGATGAGCTTCCGCCATGCGTTGACGTAGTTGTCGTTCTTCGGGGTGGGCCAGTGGATGAGGTACAGGTCGACGGCGTCGAGCTGGAGCTTCTGCAGGCTCTCGTCGATCGCGGCGTGGGCGTCGTCGCCGTCGTGGCGGTCATTCCAGAGCTTGGTGGTCACGAAGAGTTCGTCGCGTGGGATGCCGCTGGCGGCGATGGCCCGGCCGACTCCCTCTTCGTTCTTGTAGATCGCGGCGGTGTCGATGTGGCGGTAGCCGACCTCGAGAGCCTCGGACACGGCGCGCTCGGCGTCGTCGGCGGGCACGAGGAACACGCCGTAACCGAGCTGGGGGATGGAGTTTCCGTCGTTGAGCTGAACAGAAGGAACGGTCATGAAGCGAGCCTAGGCGAATCGATTCGGAGAGATCTCGGGGTTGACGCGCGGTGACGTCGGGGCTGTGGCATCCGCCGCTCGCGCCAGGGCCTCCGCCACCAACCGCACGTTCTCGGCGACGGAGCCCGCGGTGACGCGGACCCAGCCGGAGTCGGGGAGGGCGTCGACCACGAACGGTGCGCCGCCGGCCACGGCGATGCCCTCGGCCGCCAGCCGAACGATCGCGGCGCGTTCGTCGCGGACGGGCAGCCACAGGTTGATGCCGTCGGGGGCGCCGACGTCGACGCCGAGTCGCCGCAGTGCGTCGGCAAGCCGGTCGAGGCGGTCACGGTAGATGAGCCGGGCCGTGCTGACCGCCGCGATGGAACGCGCGTCCGTAAGCAGCTCGCGCAGCACCGTCTGCAGCAGGCGCGAGGTCCACCCGGGACCGAGCATGCGCCGCCGGACGATCCGCTCGACGATGTCGGCGGGACCGCCCAGCGCAGCGATCCGCAGGTCGGGGCCGTGCGACTTGGAGAACCCGCGGACGTGCACCACCTGGCTGGGAATCCAGCGCGCGAGGGTCACGGCGGGGGCGGTCGCGATGAGCGCGGAGTGATCGTCCTCGATCACGGTCACGCGTCGGCCGCCGGGCACGGTGAGGAGCACGTTCGCGAGGCGCCGAGCGCGCTCGGCCGACATAGACACCCCCGTGGGGTTCTGCGCACGCGGCTGCAGCAGGAGCGTCGACGGCTGGCGAGCGAGGGCGCGCGCGAGCGAAGAGGGAAGGATCCCGTCGGCGTCGCTCTCCAGCGGGAGCGGGATGCCGCCGGCGGCGTCGACGAGGTCGAAGATGTACGGGAAGCCCGGGGACTCCACGGCGACCCGGTCGCCGAAGCGCACCACCTGATCGACCGTCCGGGAGATCCCGTCGAAGGCGCCGTCGACGACCGTGAGGGCCTCCACACCGCTCACCGGCCACTGCTCGCGCAGCACGTCGTACAGCTCGGGGAGCACGGGAAGGTCGTGGTAGCGCCCGGTGTCGGCGCGGGGCCGGGCGAGGGAGAGCGCCCGCTCGATCGAGGGCAGCAGCGCCGGATCCGGCGTGCCGAGCGAGAGGTCGAGCCGGGCGGAGGCGGCGACGCGTCCCCCGAGGCCGCGCGGGGGCGCGGGCGAGCCGGGGAGCTCGACGCGCGCGAGTCCCCGCACGCGTGGGCTCAGCCATTCGCGGCGCTCGTCGCGGACGAAGGTACCCGCGCGCCCGCGCGACACGATGACGCCCGCGTCGGCGAGCGCTCGCCAGGCAGCCGCCACGGTTCCGGTCGAGAGGCCGAGCTGAGCGGCCACCGCGCGCACCGTCGGCAAGCGTTCGCCGGGAAGGAGCGTCCCGTCGGTCACGAGACGGGCGATCTCCGAGGCCAGACCCGCCGACGAGCGCTCCGTCAGTGCCTCAGCCGACAGCATGGCTCCTCACTCTCCCTGGGGCCCGTGTTTTCACGGTCTTGTCACGCGCCGAAATCGTCGGGAAATGTTCAGTCGCGACAGTAACAGAACACGACGCGACCGGATGCGAAACGGTCGTGAGAGCGAGGAGAGTCCCATGACGACGGTGCGCGCAGCCATCACGCAGACCACCTGGACAGGCGACAAGGAGTCGATGCTCGACAAGCACGAGCAGTTCGCCCGCGATGCCGCGGCCGCGGGCGCCGAGGTCGTGTGCTTCCAGGAGCTGTTCTACGGCCCCTACTTCGGTATCACCCAGGACCAGAAGTACTACCGCTACGCCGAGCCGGTGGACGGCCCCATCGTCCAGCGTTTCGCGGCGCTCGCGAAGGAGCTCGGGCTCGTCAGCGTGCTGCCCATCTACGAAGAGGCGCAGACCGGCGTCTACTACAACACCTCCGTGCTCGTCGACGCCGACGGGACGGTGCTCGGCAGCTACCGCAAGAACCACATCCCGCACCTCGACAAGTTCTGGGAGAAGTTCTACTTCCGCCCGGGCAACCTCGGCTACCCCGTCCTCGAGACCGCCGTCGGCAAGGTCGGCATGTACATCTGCTACGACCGGCACTTCCCCGAGGGGTGGCGCGAGCTGGGCCTGAACGGCGCGCACATGGTGTTCAACCCCAACGCCACCAAGCCCGGCCTCTCGAACCGCCTGTGGGAGGTCGAAGGCCCGTGCGCCGCGGTCGCCAACGGCTACTTCGTGCTGCAGCCCAACCGCGTCGGCCGCGAAGACAACGAGTACGGCGAGGATGCCGTGACCTTCTACGGCACGAGCCAGGTCATCGACCCGCGCGGCAACCACGTGGGCGCCGTCGGCTCGTCCGAGCACGAGGAGGTGCTCATCCGCGACCTCGACATGGACCTCGTGCAGCAGATGCGCGACGACTGGCAGTTCTACCGCGACCGCCGGCCCGACACCTACGGCGAGATCGTGGAGGCCTGAGATGGCCACCACCCTCCTCACCGGCGGCACCGTCGTCTCGGCGACCGGGCGCAGCGCCGCCGACGTGCTGCTCGACGGTGAGACGATCGCCGCCGTGCTCGCGCCGGGCTCGACCCTGCTCGGCCACGACCTCGCGGCATCCGTCGACACCGTCATCGACGCCACCGGCAAGTACGTCATCCCCGGCGGGATCGACGCGCACACCCACATGCAGCTGCCCTTCGGCGGCACGAGCGCGTCGGACACCTTCGAGACCGGCACCCGCGCCGCAGCGTGGGGCGGCACGACGACCATCGTCGACTTCGCGGTGCAGCGCTCCGGCGAGCGCGTGCAGGACGGCCTCGCGCACTGGCACGAGCTCGCCGCGGGCAACTGCGCGATCGACTACGGCTTCCACCAGATCGTCGGAGGGGTGGATGCGGACTCCCTCGCGGCCCTGCCCGGACTGATCGACGAGGGCATCTCGAGCTTCAAGATGTTCATGGCGTACCCGGGCGTCTTCTACGCCGACGACGCGCAGATCCTGCGCGCGATGCAGGTCGCCGCCGACACGGGGCTGCTGACGATGATGCACGCCGAGAACGGCCCCGTCATCGACGTCCTCGCCGAGCAGCTCATCGAGAAGGGCAAGACCACGCCGTACTTCCACGGCGTCGCCCGCGCCTGGCAGATGGAAGAAGAGGCCACCCACCGCGCGATCATGCTGTCGAACCTCACCGGCGCACCTCTCTACGTCGTGCACGTGAGCGCGAAGCAGGCCGTCGAACAGCTCGCGTGGGCGCGCGACAACGGCCAGAACGTCTTCGGCGAGACGTGCCCGCAATACCTCTACCTCTCGCTGGAAGACCAGCTCGGTGCGTCGAGCGAAGAGTGGGGCGACTTCGAGGGGGCGAAGTGGGTGTGCTCCACCCCGCTGCGCTCGAAACACGAGGGCCACCAGCACCACATGTGGCAGGCGCTGCGCACGAACGACATCCAGATGGTCTCGACCGACCACTGCCCCTTCTGCATGAAGGACCAGAAGACGCTCGGCCAGGGCGACTTCCGCGCGATCCCCAACGGCATCGGCTCGGTCGAACACCGCTTAGACCTCATGTACCAGGGGGTCGTCACGGGGCAGATCACGCTCGAGCGCTGGGTGGAGCTGACCAGCACGACGCCGGCGCGCATGTTCGGCATGTACGGCCAGAAGGGCGTCATCGCCCCCGGTGCCGACGCCGACATCGTCGTGTACGACCCGGCCGGGCACACCTCGATCGGCGTGAGCAAGACCCATCACATGAACATGGACCACTCCGCGTGGGAGGGCTACGAGATCGACGGGCACGTCGACACCGTCATCTCGCGCGGCAAGGTCGTCGTCGACGACGGCGCCTACATCGGCGCCAAGGGCGACGGCCGCTTCGTCAAGCGCGGCCTGAGCCAGTACCTGGTCTGAGAGGAGACCCCATGGATTTCGGCGTCGTCCTGCAGACCAATCCGCCCGCCGCCCGCGTCGTGCAGCTTTCGCAGCTCGCCGAGGCGCACGGCTTCAGCCACGTCTGGACCTTCGACTCGCACCTGCTGTGGGAGGAGCCCTACGTCGTGCACTCGGCGATCCTCGCCGCCACCCGCCGGGTGACGGTCGGGCCGTTCGTCACGAACCCTGCGACCCGCGACTGGACGGTCACGGCATCCACCTTCGCCACGCTCAACGAGATGTACGGCAACCGCACGATCTGCGGCATCGGCCGAGGCGACTCCGCCGTGCGCGTGACGAACGGGCGGCCCACCACACTGAAGGCGCTGCGCGAGGCGGTGCACGTCATCCGCGAGCTCGGCAACTCCCGCGCGGTGGAGTACAACGGCGCAACGCTGCAGTTCCCGTGGAGCCGCGGGTCGAAGCTCGACGTGTGGGTCGCGGCCTACGGGCCGCTCGCGCTCAAGCTCACCGGCGAGGTGGCCGACGGGTTCATCCTTCAGCTGGCCGACCTCGACATCGCGGAGTGGATGATCGCCACCGTCCGCAAGGCCGCAGAGGACGCGGGCCGCGACCCGGACGAGATCGCGTTCTGCGTCGCAGCCCCGATGTACATCGGTGAGGACACGCCCGAGGCCCGCGCGCACATGATCGAGCAGTGCCGGTGGTTCGGCGGGATGGTGGGCAACCACGTCGCCGACATCGTGTCCAAGTACGGCGGCGACTCCGACGTGCCCGCCGCGCTCACCGACTACATCGCCGGGCGCACGGGGTACGACTACAACTCGCACGGCAAGAGCAACAACGACCACGTCGACTTCGTGCCCGACGAGATCGTCGAGCGGTTCTGCGTGCTCGGCACGGCCGAGGAGCACATCGCCAAGCTCGAGAAGCTGCGGGCGCTCGGCGTTACCCAGTTCGCGGGCTACCTGCAGCACGACAACAAGGAGGAGACGATGCGGGTCTACGGCGAGACCGTGATCCCCGCGCTGACTCCCCCGGTGACGGCGAAGCGGTGACCGACCAGGTGCTGGCCCCCGGAACCACGGCGGTCGTCCCCGATGAACGGATGCCGCGTGGCATCCGTTCCTCCCGTGGCACCGCCACGGCGGTCCGCGTGGGCTGGGGCGTCGCTGGCGTCGCGGCGGTCGTCGTGCTGTGGGAGTTGTACAAACTGCTCGGGCCCGCGAACGGCGTGACCGTGGGCGGAGACGGATCGGCCGGGTCGGGCGTCATCCTGCTCCCCCGCACACACGATCGCGCCATGCCGCACGTGTGGGACATGGTCGCGCGCATGTTCGCGCCGACGAGCGGGGGCGACACCCCGCCGCTGATCGTCTCGGTCGCGGGAGCCGCGGGCATGACCCTGGGTCTCGCCGCCCTGGGCTGGCTCATCGGCGTGGTCGTCGGCTCGCTCCTCGGCATCGCGATGCAGCGGTGGCGCCTGGTCGAGGCGGGGCTGCTCCCCTGGATTGTCGTGAGCCAGATCGTGCCGCTCATCGCCTTCGCCCCCGTCGTCAACGCGATCGGCACGCAGGTCGACCGCTCGGGCTTCCCGTGGCCACCGTGGTTCTCGGTGGCGCTGATCTCGTCGTACCTGGCGTTCTTCCCCGTCGCCATCGGCATGCTCCGGGGCCTCTCGGCTCCCGATGCGCTGCACCTCGATCTCATGCGGGCGAACTCGGCGGGGTGGTGGCAGACGCTCGTGCGTCTGCGGCTCCCCGCCGCCGTGCCGCACCTGCTGCCCGCCCTGCGGCTCGCCGCCGCTTCCGCGGTGGTCGGAGCCGTCGTCGCCGAGGTGTCGATCGGCCTGCGCGGCGGCATCGGGCGCATGCTCATCCAGCTCGCGGGTCAGGCCTCGTCCGACCCCGCCGCCCCCTGGGCGCCCACTCTCGGCACCGTCGTGATGGGACTCCTCGCCGCGGGCGGGGTCGCCCTCATCGGCGTCGCGCTGCACCGTTTCCGTCGCGGGGAGGACACCGCATGACCATCGACACCGTCACCGACCTCGCCGTCCGGGCCTCCGGCATCGGCAAGGTGTTCCCCAGCGCCGGCGGCGAGGTCACCGCCCTCACCGCCGTCGAGCTGGAGGTCGCCGCGGGCGAGTTCGTCTCGCTCATCGGGCCGTCTGGCTGCGGCAAGTCGACGCTGCTGCGCCTCATCGCCGACCTCGACGTCCCGTCGAGCGGAGAGCTCACGCTGTACGGCAAGACCGCATGCCAGGCGCGGCTCGACCAGGACTACGGCATCGCCTTCCAGCAGGCGGCCCTGCTGCCCTGGCTGACGGTCGCGGCGAACATCGCCCTGCCGCTCGACCTGCATAAGTGGCCCCAGGCCCGCCGCGATGCGCGGGTCGCCGAGCTGGCCGAGCTCGTCGGCCTCACCGAGTTCACCGGCCGCTACCCCGACCAGCTCTCCGGCGGCATGCAGCAGCGCGTCGCCATCGCCCGCTCCCTCGCGGCGCAACCCAAGCTGCTGCTGATGGACGAGCCGTTCGGCGCGCTCGACGAGATGACCCGCGAACGGCTGCAGTCCGAGCTCGCCCGCATCGCCGCAGAGACCGGCGCCGCCGTCGTGTTCGTCACGCACTCGATCCCCGAGGCGGTGTTCCTGTCCGACCGGGTCGTGGTCATGAGCCCCCGGCCGGGACGCATCACCGACGTCATCGACACCCGTCCGGGCCGTCCGCGCGACGAGGCCCTGCGCGAGTCGCCCGAGTTCTTCGCCCGGGTCACCGCCGTCCGCGAGGCGCTGCACGGCGCTCCCGTCCACCGGGCGAACGAGCGATGAGCGGGGTGCGGGATGCCATGACCCGGCGCGTCGCGGGACGGTACATAGCCTCGGGCTCTCTGGCATCCCTGCCTGTCGGGGGTGCACGATGAACGCCGTTCGTCTTCCGCTGTGGGCGCGCTTCGCCGCGCCGGTCGTGGTCGGGGTCGCGGGCCTTCTCGCCTGGTACGCCTTCGTCGCTTCGGGCAGTGCGCCGCGCATGCTGCCCGACCCCGTCGCCGTCGCGACCGAGCTCGTCGAGCGCTTCCCCCTCGTGTGGGAGGCCGCCGGGATCACGGGCACCAACGCCCTGGTCGGCCTGGTCGCGGGGAGCCTCATCGCGGTGCTCCTGGCCGCGCTCGCAGCCACCTGGCGCCCCGTCGACGGCATGACCGCGCCGCTGGTCGCGGCGCTCGCCGTGGTACCGATCGTCGCCTTGACGCCGATCCTCAACACGATGTTCGGCGCCTCGAGCCAGTTCGGGCGGCAGGCGGTCGCCGCCATCGCGGCGTTCGTCCCCGTCTTCGTCAACACGCTGCGCGGCCTCCGGCAGACCCGGCCGGTGCAACGCGACCTCTTCCGCGCCACCGCCGCGAACGGCGGCCAGACGTTCCTGCGCCTGACCCTGCCCGTCGCGCTGCCGTACCTGCTCACGGGCGTGCGGGTCGCGGCATCCCTCGCCCTCATTTCCGCCCTCGTCGCCGAGTACTTCGGTGGACCCGCGGACGGCATCGGCACCGCGATCGCGTCGTATGCCAAATCCGGCCGCGCGGCCCTCGCCTGGGCGTTCGTCGGCGGGGGCATCGCGATCGGTCTCGTCTTCTTCCTCATCACCGCGCTGCTCGAACGCCTCGTGGCCCGCCGCCTCGGCGCCGTGCGCCCGTGACCGCCCACCCCACAGCCTGCTCCACCCGACACCTGCACCAACAGACCCGGAAGGACCATCCATGAGACACAGCACCCGTCGCGTTCTCGGCGCGATCACGGGGGTCGCGGTCGCGGCCCTCACTCTCTCCGCCTGCTCGGGAGGCGGCTCCGAACCCGCCTCGGACGGCGACTTCACGCCGCTCACCTCGGTGAAGCTGCAGCTGCAGTGGCTGCCCCAGGCGCAGTTCGCCGGCTACTACGTCGCGCTCGACCAGGGCTACTTCGAAGACGAGGGCTTCGACGACGTCGAGGTGCTCCCCTCGGGCGGTGACATCGTGCCGCAGGACGCCCTCGTCGCCGGCGACGTCGACTTCGCCGTCGCGTGGGTGCCCAAGGTCCTCGGCACGCTCGAGAACCAGGGCGTCGAGCTCACCGACATCGCGCAGGTGTTCCAGAAATCCGGCACGACCCAGGTGTCGTGGAAGGACTCGAACATCACCAGCGTCGACGACTTCGAGGGCAAGCGCATCGGCTCATGGGGCTTCGGCAACGAGTGGGAGATCTTCGCCGCGATGGCCGACAAGGGCCTCGACGCCTCGACCGTGCAGATCACGACGCAGGACTTCTCGATGAACGCCCTGCTCGACAAGGACGTGGATGCCGCTCAGGCGATGACGTACAACGAGCTCGCGCAGCTGCTCGAGACGGTCAACCCCGCCACCGGCCAGCTCTACACGATGGACGACATCAACGTCATCTCGTACGAGGACACCGCCGGCGCCATGCTGCAGGACGCCATCTGGGCCGACACGAAGCGCCTCGCCGACGACCCGGCGTACGCCGACGCCGCCACCCGCTTCCTCAAGGCCGTCGTGAAGGGCTGGGTGTTCGCGCGCGACAACCCCACCGAAGCGGCCGACATCACGTACAAGGCGGCGACCGCCCCGAACGTCGACGCCTTCCCCGTCGGGCCCACGCACCAGCTGTGGCAGATGAACGAGGTCAACAAGCTCATCTGGACCGGCGGCGACTTCGGCATGATCGACTCCGCCGCGTGGGACAAGACGGTCCAGGGTGCCCTGAAGGCGGTCAACCAGGACGGCCTGAACCTCATCACCCAGGAGCCCGCCGAGTCGGCGCACTCCAACGAGTACATCGAGAAGGCGCTGACCGCGCTGAAGGACGAGGGTGTCACCGTGGACGGCACCTACACCCCGATCGAGGTGACGCTCACCGAGGGCGGAAAGTAGGTCGGGAACACGCGCGGGGCGGCCGGGTCCAACCGGCCGCCCCGTCGCGCGCATCCGGGGTTCTCGCCGGAGGGCGTGCTTTACTACCGCCGTGCCTTCGCAACCCCCCGCCGCTCACGCCCGCCACCGCCCCGTCTCGGGGTGGCGCCGCGGTCTGAAGATCCTCGCGGTCGCCCTCACCGTGGCGGTCGTCGCGGCGGTCGCCGTCGGCGGCTTCTACGCGTGGTCCCTGTCGCAGCGCCTCCAGGAGGCGGCCGTGCCCCTGCCCGACGCTCCCTCCGAGGCGCCGTCGCTCAGCGAGTACGCCGGTGCGTTCACCGTGCTCATCGTCGGCACCGACGAGTGCGACGACCAGGTCAAAGCGGCTTTCGGCGAGCGCTGCAGCGACCCGGGTGCCGAGGGCGACCGCAACGACGTCAACCTGCTCGTGCACGTGTCGGACGCCCCGCGCCGTGCGACCGTGGTGTCGTTCCCGCGCGACCTGCAGCTCGAGATCCCCGAGTGCACCGCCGAGGACGGCACCGTCTCGTCGGGCTCGTGGAAGGCGTCGATCAACACCGCCTACGAAGCGGGCGGCCTCGCCTGCGTCGCCTCCACGGTGTCGGCCCTCACCGGTCAGCAGATCCCCTTCGCGGCGAAGGTGAGCTTCGGCAACGTCGTGAACATCACCGACGCGGTCGGCGGCGTCGAGGTGTGCATCGGCGGCGACGGCATCGACGACTACGACGCCGGCATCAATTGGGAGCCCGGGCCCCGCGTCGTGCAGGGCTATGACGCACTGGCGTTCCTGCGCACGCGCAAGGGAATCGGCGACGGCAGTGACCTCGCCCGCATCGGCAACCAGCAGCAGTACCTGTCGCGTCTGCTGAACAAGGTGCGCAGCGAAGAGGTGCTCTCCAACCCCGGGACGCTTCTCGGTCTCGCCAACACCGCGGTGAACAACGTCACCCCGAGCGAGAGCCTGGCCGACCCCGTCCGCATCGCGCAGCTGGCCTACACCCTCAAGGACGTCCCGCTCAGCGAGATCACCTTCGTGCAGTACCCGGTCCTCACCGACCCCGACGACGACAACAAGGTCATCCCCGACACCGACGGCGCCGCCGTGCTGTGGGACGCCCTGGCGCGCAACGCCCCCATCGCCCTCACCGGTGAGCTCGGCGCGAACGAGGGCGTGACCCTTGACCCCTCCGCGCCCACGGCCGAGCCGGTCGCGCCGACGACTCCCACCCCGGGGACGACGGATGCCACGCCCGCCCCCGAGGTCGTCGAACTGCCGCAGAACGTCAGCGGCAGCAAGGCCGACCAGGCGACGTGCTCGGTGGGCCGCGGCTGAGGCGCGCCGCAAGGGTCGAGGCATCCGCGGACCGGGTGCGAGAACATCGGAGGGTGAAGACCGCCACGCGCGCCTCTGCCCTGCTGCTGCTCGCCGCCGTCGCCCTGACCGGATGCGTGCCGGAGCCCGCACCGGCGCCGAGCCCCACGGCATCCCCCTCGCCGACGCCGACTCCGACGCCCACCCCGACGGCTGACCCGCTCGCCGGGATGAGCCTGGAGGACAAGGTCGGGCAGATGTTCATGGTCGGCACCTCCGTCGACGGCGCCGACCAGACGACGCTCTCCGCCGTGAGCGACGATCACATCGGCGGGATCTTCCTGCACGGACGATCGGATGCCGGAACCCAGGCGACCGCGGGCCTCGTGTCGACGTTCACCTCGGCGCAGGCCGCCGGACAGCCCTTGCTGTGGGTGGCCACCGACCAGGAGGGCGGCGAGGTGCAGGTGCTGTCGGGCCCGGGGTTCGACGAGATCCCCTCGGCCGTCGATCAGGGCCAGCAGGACGACGGCACCCTCCGCAGCAACGCGGGGACCTGGGGCGGACAGCTCTCCCAGGCCGGGGTCAACATGAACCTCGCGCCGGTGGCCGACGTCGTCACCAGCCCCGAGACCGCGCAGAGCAACCCGCCCATCGGGCAGCTCGACCGCGAGTACGGCTACGACGGCACCAGCGTGGCCGCGAAGGCGGGCGCGTTCGCCGCCGGCATGCGCGACGGTGGCGTGCTGCCGACGTTCAAGCACTTCCCCGGCCTCGGACACGTCGGCGACAACACCGACACCACCGCTGGCGTGACCGACGACTTCGTCACGGCGGACGGCGCCGACGTGGGCGTGTACTCCACCGTGCTGCCGCAAGGCCCCGCCGTGGTCATGCTGTCGACCGCGATCTACGACAAGATCGACCCGAACGCCCCGGCCGCCTTCTCGCCGACCGTCGTGAGGGTGCTCCGCGACACCGTCGGCTTCGACGGCGTGGTGACCACCGACGACCTCTCCGCCGCGCAGCAGGTGCAGGCCTGGTCGCCCGCCGACCGGGCGACCCTGGCCGTCGAGGCGGGCATCGATCTGCTGCTGGTCTCGGCCGACTCGTCGGTGTACCCCGAGATGCACCAGGCGGTGCTCGCGAAGGCGCAGAGCGATAGCGGCTTCGCCGCGAAGGTGGATGCCGCGGTCACCCGCATCCTGGCCCAGAAGGCGTCGATGCCGTGACCACGCACGCGCTGACTTCGGCCGTACGCACGGCCACTCACGTCCCGCGTGAGCTTTCGCCCGAAGTCAGCGGGGCTGGACGCCCGCTGCCGCGAGCTCGGCGGAGGGATGCCACCCGCTGACTTCGGGTAAACGCACGCCGGGCCCGGCTCCGCTCGGGCATATCCCCGAAGTCAACGCTTGCGGCTGGCGCCGCGCGATATCGTGGAAGGCTGTGTCCGTCGAACCCGTCATCGTCTACCCGCCCGAGCTGCCCGTCAGCGCGGCGCGGGACGAAATCGCGCGCGCCATCCGCGACCACCAGGTCGTGATCGTCGCGGGCGCGACCGGGTCGGGCAAGACGACGCAGCTGCCGAAGATCTGTCTCGAGCTCGGCCGCACCTCCATCGCTCACACGCAGCCCCGCCGTATCGCGGCGCGCACGATCGCCGAGCGCATCGCCGAAGAGATGCAGGTGCCGCTCGGGTCGACCGTCGGCTACAAGGTGCGCTTCACCGATAAGGTCTCGGCCGACACGCGCGTGGCGCTGGTGACCGACGGCATCCTGCTCAACGAGATCCACCGCGACCGGTTGCTGCGCCGCTACGACACGATCATCGTCGACGAGGCCCACGAGCGCTCGCTCAACATCGACTTCCTGCTCGGCTACCTCCGCCGCATCCTGCCGAAGCGGCCCGACCTCAAGGTCATCGTGACCTCGGCGACGATCGACCCCGAGAGCTTCGCGCGCCACTTCGCCGCGGCCCCCGCTCAGCCCGGCGGCGAGCCGGTGCCGGCGCCCGTGATCGAGGTGTCCGGCCGCACGTACCCGGTCGAGATCCGGTACCGGCCGCTCGACGGCGCGGACGACGCGGGCGAAACTCCTGAGAATTTGGATGCCGACGGCTCTGAGCCCCCGTCATCCCGTGGCCGCGCCGCCGCAGGGGCGCCGAAAGTCAGGAGTTCGGCACGGCCCGGGGCGAAGACCGGACGCGACGCCGAGGACGTGGACGAGGTCGGAGCCGTCGTCGCGGCCCTGCGGGAGCTCGACCGCGAGCCGGCGGGCGATGTGCTGGTGTTCTTCCCCGGCGAGGCGGAGATCCGCGATGCGGCGGATGCCATCCGCGGCGCGTACCAGCGTGACGCCGCCCCCACCGAGGTGCTGCCCCTGTACGGTCGCCTCTCCGCCGCCGAACAGCACCGCGTGTTCGAGCGCTCCACGGTGGCGGGCGTCCGCCGCCGCGTCATCCTCGCCACCAACGTCGCCGAGACGAGTCTCACCGTCCCCGGCATCCGGTATGTCGTCGACACCGGCACCGCCCGCATCTCGCGCTACAGCAACCGCTCGAAGATCCAGCGCCTGCCGATCGAGGCCGTGTCGCAGGCGTCGGCGCAGCAGCGCTCGGGCCGCGCGGGCCGCACGTCGCCGGGCGTCGCAATCCGGCTCTACTCCGAAGACGACTTCACCCGTCGCCCGGAGTACACCGAGCCCGAGATCCTGCGCACGTCGCTGGCATCCGTCATCCTGCAGATGCTCTCGCTCGGGTTCGGCGACATCCAGGCGTTCCCGTTTCTCACCCCGCCCGACTCGCGGGGCGTCAAGGCGGCGTTCGACCTGCTCGTCGAACTCGGCGCGGTGAAGCTGCCGGCCCCGGGCGCGCGGCCTCGCGACGACCGGCCCGACCGCGACCCGTCGCGCGGGCGCGGCGGACGAGACGGGCGCGACGACGACCGCGGCCCCCGCCTGACCGAGATCGGCCGCGAGATCGCCCGCTTGCCGATCGACCCGCGTTTTGCCCGCATGCTCATCGAGGCGCGGCGCACCGGCGTGCAGTCCGAGGTGCTCGCGATCGTGTCGGGCATGTCGATCCAGGACGTGCGGGAGCGGCCCGAGGACCGCCGCGAGGAGGCCGACCGCTTCCACGCGCGCTTCACCGATCCGACCAGCGACTTCCTGTCGCTGCTGAACCTGTGGGACTACCTGCAGGAGAAGCAGGCCGAGCTCGGTTCGAGCGCCTTCCGGCGTCTGTGCCGCAGCGAGCACCTGAACTACGTGCGCGTGCGCGAGTGGGTCGACGTTCACCGGCAGTTGCGGTCGCTGGGCGCCGAGGGCGGCGGGCGCGACGGCGGCGGCGGGCGCGACGGCGGCGGCGGGCGCGACGGCGGCGGCGGGCGCGACGGCGGCGGCGGGCGCGACCACCGCGGACGTGCTCAGACGCGGGATGCCGCAGCCCCGTCGACCGGCCAGCCCGAGGGCCACGCGCAGGGCGACGCCATCCACCGCGCGATCCTTTCCGGATTGCTGTCGCACATCGGTATCCTGGATCCCCGCACGATCGCCCAGGCCAAAGACCGCAAGGCCCCGGGCGACGCCCGCCCCACGAAGGGCGAGTACATCGGCGCGCGCGGCGCGCGGTTCGCGATCTTCCCGGGCTCGGGGCTGAAGAAGAAGCGTCCCTCGGCCGTCATGGCGGCCGAGCTCGTCGAGACCTCGCGCCTGTTCGCCCGCACCGTCGCCGCCGTCGATCCGGCGTGGGCGGAAGACCTCGCCCCTGACCTCGTGAAGCGCTCGCTGAGCGAGCCGCACTGGTCGAAGGATGCCGGCTCCGCCGCGGCCTACGAGAAGGTCACGCTGTTCGGGGTGGAGCTCGTCGGCCGCCGGCGCGTTCAGCTCTCCCGGTTCGACCGGCCGCTCGCGCGGGAGATGTTCGTCCGCCACGCGCTGGTCGAGGGCGAGTGGGACCCGTCGGTGCTCGACAAGCGCCTCACCGCGTTCCTCCGCCGCAACGTCGAGCAGCGCAGACTGCTCGAGAAGATCGAGGAACGCGAGCGTCGCCGCGACATCCTCGTCGGCGACGAGGCGGTGTTCGCGTTCTACAACGCCCGCATCCCCGCCGACGTCACCGACGTGCGCTCGTTCGAGGCGTGGTGGAAGGATGCCGTCCACCGCACGCCGCACCTGCTCGACCTGAGAGAATCCGACCTCACCGGTGACCGGGCGCAGGGCGACGACCGGGCGTTCCCCGCGCGCTGGCGGCAGGGCGATCAGACCCTCAACCTCGCGTACCGCTTCGAGCCGGGTGCGCCCGACGACGGCGTCACGGTCGTGGTGCCGCTGCCGCTGCTCGCGCAGCTGCGTCCCGACGGGTTCGACTGGCAGGTGCCCGGCATGCGTGACGAGCTCGTCACGGCGCTCCTCCGGGCGCTGCCGAAGACCATCCGACGCAACGTCGTTCCGGCCGCGGACTGGGCCTCGACCTTCAGCGCCGAGCTCGCCGAGAAGGGCCCCGAGCACGCGAACGGCCTGCCGCGAACGACGCTCGTCGACGCCCTCGCCGCGCTCGTACAGCGCGTCGCGAACCAGCGCGTGAGTGCCGCCGACTTCGAGCTCGAGCGCGTCCCGGGTCACCTCATGCCGTCGTTCCGCGCCGTCGACGCGCGCGGCCGCGCCGTCGGCAGCGACCGCGACCTCGGCGCGCTTCAGCGGCGTCTCGCCGACCGGGCCCGCTCGAGCGTGGAAGCGACGGTCGCCCGCCCCGCCGCCAAGGCTGCAAAGGTCGCCGAAGCATCCCCCGCTTTCGCCTCCCGCACGAAGCTCACGACGTGGGATCTCGACGAACTCACCGAGGTCGTCGACACCCCCGTCGCCGGTGGCGTCGTGCGCGGCTATCCGGCGCTCGTCGACGAGGGCGACAGCGTGGCACTGCGCGTCGAGGCGACCCCCGAGGAGGCCATGCGGCTCACGCGGGCCGGCATCCGGCGCCTAATGCTCCTCGCCGTCCCCTCCCCCGCCACCTACGTGCTCGACCACCTCACCGCGAACGAGAAGCTCACGCTCGCGGCATCCCCGTACCAGAACGCGAAGGCGCTCATCGAGGACGCACGGGTGGCTCTCGCCGACGACATCCTCCTGCGTGAGGCCCCGACCGGCGTCGTCCGCACGCGAGCAGAGTTCGAGGAGGTGCGCGATGCGTTCTCGGCCGCGTCGGTCGAACGCACCTTCCAGACGGTGTCGCTCGCGGCGAAGATCCTGCTCGCTCAGCGCGAGGTGGAGCGGGCGATGAAGGATGCCGCATCCATCACGCTCTTGGGAGCCCTGAACGACGTGCGCGGCCAGGTGAAGGGGCTCCTCTTCCCCGGCTTCCTTTCGCGCACCGGCCTGCAGCGCCTTCAGCACTACCCCCGCTACCTTGCGGGCGCGCTGGAGCGGGTGAAGACGCTGTCCGACAACCCCGGACGCGATCGCCAGCGCATGACCGAGTACGAACGTGCCGCTGCCGGTTACGTGGATGCCGGGGGCGCGGTGCCTCTTCCCGGGGACGCGCCGGCGAATCTCGTGCAGACCCGCTGGTTGCTGGAGGAGCTGCGCGTGAGCCTGTTCGCCCAGCGCCTCGGCACCGCCGAGCCGGTCTCGCCGCAGCGCATCGCGAAGGCGCTGAAGGGCTGAGCGGCGGTCATTACGGTCCTGCCGTAATGACCGCACCTTGTTCTTGGGGCCAATGAGCGAAACCTGGCATGGTCGGGAAGCGACCTTCGACCGGCAACGATCGATCCCCTCCGAGGGAATGGACGCATCGGACTCTTCGTCCACAGCCGGTCTCGATGCCACCCGTCTTTGACGATCACGGGCGACGAGTCGGTCGGCTCTCGATCCCGGAGGATCTCATGAATCGCTTTGCTCGTCTCGCCCTCACTGCCTTCGTGACAGCTGGCCTGGCCCTCACCGGCACCACCGCCGCCTCGGCCTCCGCCAGCACGCCCGCCCTCTCCGCCAGCCCGACCACCATCGCCGTGGGAGAGACGACGACGCTCACCGCGAGCGGCCTGGGCGGGATGGACTCGATCGGCTTCGGCCTCGGCACCCCCGCCAGCGGTGTCCTCCTGGCGTCGACGGGCGACAGCGGCTCCAAGACGCTGAACGTCCCGGTCTCCGGCGGACAGGCCACGGCCTACTTCCGCGCATCGCAGACCGGAAGCTTCTTCGTCGACATCTCCAACGGTGAGCGTCCGCTCGCGCAGGTCCAGATCACGGTCACCGGCTCGGCCCCCCAGCCCACGCAGGATTCACAGACCCCCATCATCGAGGTCGACTCCCCGCTCGTCGTGGGGCAGACGACCCAGGTGGTGGCGAAGGTCGCCGGTCTGCAGACGGTGGACTTCGGCCTCGACTCCCCGGACGCGGGCTCCTTCTCCAGCGGCACCTCCTCGGGGCCGTCAGTCACGGCCCCCGCCAGCAACGGCACGGCCACGGTCGACTTCACGCCCTCCCGGGAGGGTTCCGTGACCATCGCCCTGTCGGACGGCGAGACGGTCCTGGCGTCCGCCGTCGTGCAGGTGTCGCCGTCGCCGGCCACACCCACCGCCGCCCCGACGGCGACCGCGACGCCCTCGGCGAGCCCGACCCCCACCGCGACCTCGGACTCCGGCTCGATCCTGCCGTGGATCCTGCTCGGCGTCGCGCTCCTCGTCATCATCGGTCTGACCGTGTGGCTGATCCTGTCGCGCCGACGCGCGGCGGCGCGCGGGACGGGCGACACGTCCCAGGCCTGATCACCGCGAAGCGAGAGATGGACGCGGTGAGCGGGTCGAGCTCGACGCCCATCATCTGCGATGCGGAGCGGACTGCGTTTGAACCCGTAGCGCAGAGCCCATGACCATTGAGTCACCTGTTCCCGTCAAGAAGAGCGTCCAGGGAGCAATCATGCGTGGATGAGGAACATACGCGCGCCTCTCCTCTCGTATCTTTGTCGATGGCCGTCCGGGCCGATCATCGACAGGGAGAGCGCAATGAAACTCAGCAGCCGAAGCTTCGCCGCGGGAGACCGGATCCCTCCGGAGTTCGCGTTCGCGGCGCCGGACGTGATCAGCCACATCAGCCTGTCCACGAACCGCAACCCGCATCTGACCTGGTCAGACGTTCCGGAGGGTACGGGGTCGTTTGTTCTCGTGTGCCAAGACCCGGATGCACCCGCCACCCGAGAAGACGTCAACGTGGAGGGACGCTTCGTCAGCGCCGACAGGGCACGGGGTTCCTTCGTTCACTGGCTCCTCCTCGACATCCCCGCGGAAACAACCGAGATCGCGGCGGGATCACACTCCGCCGCAGTTACAGCCCGAGGAAAGTCGGGACCCGGCGCCGGCGTCGGTATACGTCACGGAATCAACGACTACACGAACTGGTTCGTGGGGGACCCGGACATGGAGGGAACCTACTTCGGCTACGACGGGCCATGTCCGCCCTGGAACGATATGCTGCCGCACCGTTACGTGTTCACCATCTACGCTTTGGCGACACCAACCCTTCGGGTCGACGAGCCGCTCACCGGGGCCAACGTCGTGCGCGAGCTCGCTGAGGCGGAAGTTCTCGGGTCAGCAGAACTGGTTGGCTGGTACAGCCTCAATCCGGACGTATCCGCCCCGCCCGCGGAAGAACGGTGAGCACACTCATCGGAGCCACGGCGATGAACGGAGTTGCCAAGGCTCCGTCGGTTCACCCGTCGAGCGTCGCCCAACCGATCGCGAGGCCGCGCCTGTGCAGACTCGCACAACCGCTGCTTCGCGACCCCCAGCGGACGCCGAGGTTCCTCTTCCATGAGGCCACCATTCTTCTCGTCGAGGCGGGAGAACTTTCGCTCAACGATGGACGTCATCACCTCTCTGTCCGCGGCCCGAGGGCCTTGGTACTGGTGCGCCCGCGCACGACTGCCACCCTGGACAAGCAGCCGACCGTACCGACTGGCGCGTTCCGCTCAGTGTTCCTCGAGATCTCCTCCACCGTGCTCGCCTCGCTCGAGACGGAGAAGCCGGCATCGCCAATGGCGAAAAAGGGAATGCCGTCGTTTGCGGCCGTCGAATTCGACAACGACCTCGAGTCGAGCCTTCGAACCGTCATCGCGAGTGTCCGTGACACCTCGCTGAGCGACGCGCGAGTGCGGTATCGGCTGCTGGATCTGCTGACCGCCCTCTCGGAGCGGGGATCGACATTCGACGTGCCACCGGTCGGCACCGCAGACCGCCTCAGGGGACTCATTAGCGAACGTCCAGCACACCGCTGGACGGCGCGTGACGCTGGTCGAGCCCTCGCCATCAGCGAGGCGACGCTCCGCCGACGCATGGCAAATGACGGCGAACGATTCGAGGACCTCGTCGTGGATGTGCGCATGCACCATGCGATGATGTTGCTCCAAACCACGTCGTGGACCATAGAGCAGGTCGCTGCAGCCTCAGGCTATCGATCTCGCGGCCGCTTCTCTGACCGTTTCCGCGACCGATTCGGCTACCTGCCGTCCTCCGTCCGATGACCGAGAACATCTGCCCGCGATCCGACGGTGACGCGAATTCGGTACGCGCGCAGCCAGATGATGTTCCCCGCTGGCTCCGCGTGATGATCACGTGGCTGGCGATCTTTCCGACGGTGACAGTTGGCCAGGCGATCCTCGCTCCTTTTGAAGAGCTACCGCTCGTTCTGCGATCCGCGATCCTCACCGCGGTTGCCGTTCCCTTCGCCGCCTACCTCGCAGTTCCCGCCATCATCAAGGCCCTCGCAGCAATGAGAGAGCAATGAGAGGTGGCCACAGGCGCGGATGAGCTGGCCCCCGAACGGTGAGAGTCGCCGTGGCCGGCGATCATCTCCGCGGTCGCAGGTCCACTGGAGTCACCGCGACGGGAATCGCAGAGACCACGGACACGGCGTTTCAGAGGTCAACCAGAGGGAAATCGAGGGCAGCTCGCCGTCCTTCGCCATGCGTCGTCGGAGCGTCGCCTCGTCGACGGGCTCGGGACCACCACGCTGGGACCGGGGCGTCAGATGGCCGGGTGGTGCGAAACCGATCGGTTTTGCACGCCCAGGACGCGCGAGGATGGAGCGATGGAGCCCCACGACGAAACCGCCCAGCTCTTCCCCCACTCCGCACCTCTCCCACAACCGAGTCCGCGGGGCATGGGGACATATCAACCCGCCCTTGAAGCGGAAGCCCCCGTGCGGTTCGCGGACGGTTACGACGCTTACGCTCATTCACTTCACGATCGGGGCCTGACGGCCGCATCTCTAGCCGGTGACCTTCCCGCACTCATCAAAGTGCTGGCGGAGGACACCGACCTCACCCCCGAACTGGAGTACTCAGCAGCGATCTTCCTGGGCAACAGCATCGCTACGCGCTACCCGTCTGCGGAGTGGTCCGTGATAGGTGAGCCCATGATCGGGCCTGGAAGCCTAGGTGTTCTGACCTGGGTGGTTAGGGACGTAGATGTAGGTGAGGACCTTCTGGTGGAGTGGAGTCACCACAACTAACCGCTCCGAAACCAGAAGGTCCTCGATGTCCCACGCTAATGCTGTTC